>Ga0208568_1000024_pt1 | contig 84467 bp, 75 predicted proteins | sample DeeseametaMP2969_FD_184165 | JGI IMG/M metagenome (GOLD analysis project Ga0208568, IMG submission 184165) | Marine microbial communities from the Deep Atlantic Ocean - MP2969 (SPAdes) | ecosystem: Environmental > Aquatic > Marine > Oceanic | place: South of Funchal, North Atlantic Ocean... | reverse complement strand
GTAACAAGACGACCCTTATAAACAACCCCAATAGTATAAAATCCGGTTAACGATTTTGCAATGGTAATGCCTTCTTCGAATTTTTCGGGATCAATCCCTTCTCCATTTCGACTGCCGGTTTTGAAGTCTTGAGTTAAATCAAGATTGCGCCAGTCGAGAACCGACTCTACCGGATCAGCCTTATCTTCGCATGATATGAAGATGAAAAGGATTAAGAATAATCCAAATAGGTACTTGAATGGTTTGTAATGATTCATATTTAGTAATTTACATTTAAAAGTAAGAAAAGCCCCCGTGAGGAGATTCTTTGAGCCAGAGGTATTTCATACTGAAAATTACAAATAATTACCCACCAATGTGGGCATGTCATTTATAAACAAAAAAGCCCCCGTGAGGAGATTCTTTGAGCCAGAGGCGCTTCATTTGGTTACAGCAGTTTTATAAGTTTCTGGATTCTGACAGTATTTTGTCAAATCACCACTAATAAATGCTATTTCATAAGTATTTTACTTTTTATCATAATTAAAAAGAAAAATACCAAATACTGCCTAATGCATGTATTGGCAAAAGAGTTTGGTATTAATGGAAAAACCTATTCAGTCGGGCTTTTAACCTGCGTTGACACCGCTTCCCCCGATATATTTGATTGAAACACAGGTGAAGCAAACTACTGAAACTTATAATTGTCTATAATTATATATAATACAGTGTTGTCGAGGGTAATGCGGAGAGGGTGGGATTCGAACCCACGGTACGCTATTAACGTACACACGCTTTCCAAGCGTGCGCCTTAAGCCACTCGGCCACCTCTCCAGATATAATTAATAATTTTAAACTTACAAATATTAATTATTCAGATTTTTCTTCGGTGGACTCAGCTTCAGGTGTTTCTTCAGTTACTTCTTCTACTTGTTCTTCACCCTTCTCAGGACTTGAATCTTCTACTGATTCCTCTTCTACAGTTTCTACTACCGTTTCTTCCACAGCAGCTTCGGCTGCTTCTTCAATTGCCTCTTTTAGGGACGCTTCATCTGCAACTGCTTCAGAAGTTTCGACAACAACTTCCGGTATTTCTTCTGCAACTTCAACTGCCGGTGACATTTCTATATCCGCTAAATTTGCTTCAGCATCCAACCGTTTGAGGGTAGTTTCCAAACTTTCTCCCTTTTCCATAGAAATCATGGATTCATTAAATCGCCAGTATCCTTCTTTATTTGAAGCAACACTTTTAACAAATTTAACGTGCACCATTTCTTTTCCGTCGTGTTTGACGGCCTTTTCGGCAAAACTTTTCTGTTTCTTAGCCATAACTAAATTTCTCCTGTTCAAATATCATATGAAAATAGCCGGCGAATATAAAGAGGAATTATCTTTTATCATCGAATAATTCGAACCGTACCTACTCGGGACGCCACTCATATTCCATCACTTCACCATCCTGCCAGCTTCGAGGTTTTTTCTCACCTGTAACCACACGCATGTGTGTATTATCCAAAAATTCCATTAGACTAATTCGGTTTTTTTCAGGATTATCCATCACCAGCGTAAGGACCCATGGCTTTTTGCTAAAATCAAACTCAAATTTCCCTTTTTCCTGATTACTGATTTTTGTTCCCAATGATAGACCCTGCATAAAATTACCCTTAATACCAGATTCGTCAGGTTCGAATACCCAGACAACTTCAATTATTTGGCCTTTATAGTACCAACTCCCTGCCATACTCCTGATATATTCAATTCCTTCTACACTGACCGGCTCCGCCAGGTTTTTAGCGAAATCCTGCGCATCTACGGAGAGTGAATAAATAACGCTGGCACTTAGTGTTTTATCCATGGGTAATTTGGCGTGAGGATGCATGCCTTCGATAAGGTATTCATTATAAAGGGGTATTTTTTGCCGCGTAATTCTAGATTTTAATCCACCGGTGCGAGTCCATACCATTTTTCCATCCATCAAATCTTCACTGATTTCAATGGATATTTCCACACCCATTAAATTCGATTTTGGTTGGGGATTATGAATCGTAATGACAGGACGGGTGACATCATACTTTACGCTATCAATAACATTTGATTTTGATGTATTCATTGCCAAATCAACCCCCTCAAAGACAATATTATAAATAGAACCATCCTGCAATACGGGTGGATTCTTGGGTACTTTAGGCGATTCAAAAATAGTTTCAAGCTCATTCCCAACTAAGTTAAACGTAACAGGTGAATTTGGATCCGGTTCACCACCCACACGCGTATAAATAAATTGCCCCGTACTCAATCCCTCTGAAATGCGATAGGCCACATCAAGGTGATTGACAGCCGTATTGGATTCGGGGTATTTTATTTCCAATGTTGGCGGAATATCATCATACACCACGCTCATAATGAATTTTTTTCCTGTATTTCCTGCTCTGTCCGTTCCCTGCAATGTGATTCGATACATGGCATCCGTCACCAATTCTAAGTCCGGTAGCGTAGAATTATCATGTGCAGTAGGACTCAATAAATCCGGTGTCAATTCGAAAGTGTGCGGTGCTGACGGGTCCGCATTCCCTCCCATACGAATCCATGTATATTTTCCACTGATTAATTCTTCGTTCACAGTCCACTTGATTAATTGAGAATTCACGCGCGCGCTGGTATTGGGGAAAACCTGAGTAAATTTTGGTTTCGATTTATCATAAGTCACATGATTAGCCAATGATATTTCTGCTTCGTTCCCCGACAGATCAATTGCTGTTATAGCAAGATTATATACAGTACCATCAGACAATTCTGATTGGTTTGCCAATGTTGCTTGTGTAAATATACCGGGCTTTAATTCTTCGCCGGTTAAATCAATGGAAATGGTTTCGGCACCATCTATTGATGTCCAATTCAAATTGGCCATGAGGAGCGGTTCATTCAACTCATAACTCACTTCATTCACATTGGTAAATCCGTTTTCTATTGGAAATAACATCGAAATCTCTGGCGGTTCGTTATCAAAAAATAGTGTACCCAACGTATAGGTTGAAGTATTTCCTGCCCGATCTGTCCCCGTATAAACTACTCGATACCTTGCGCCACTGATTAAGGATGGCGGTGGATCAAATTTCACTTCCGGATAATCTCCATCCTGTAGCTGATCGCCTATCATTTTTGATTCATAGGTTCCTGCCGGGTCTGGATTCCCATCCACCCAAATCCATTCAATTTTAGCTTCTGAAAGCACTTCATTTGTTCTTAAACCAAGAATGGTCTCGTTTATATAGGAATCCGGGGCCGGAGAAGTGACAGAAATATCAGGCGGAATATCATCAAAAGTAACGCCGGTTATTTCTGGTGATTTACCCATATTCCCTGCCATATCTTGACCTTCAATACGAATATTATACGTAGTATTACTGATCAAATTTGTATGTGTATTGATAAGGAAATCTGATTTCTTTCCAGGAAGTAATTGATCGTTCGAAAGCGCAATCTCATGTGGACTCATTGGATCATTTGCTCCACCTCTCCTTTCCAGAATTATTTTACCAGATACCAATGTTTCATTTAATTCATAGCCTAACATGACTGGATTATAAAATCCGTTCGCAGTTGGCTCATTTATCACTATTACCGGTGGTGAAGTATCAAAGGTGATGTTCTCTACAGAAACATTTATCGCCACATTTCCGGCTAAATCTTCTCCGGAAAATTCAATGGTATAAATACTGCCATCTTTCAGTTGAACATCATTATTGAATGATTCCTCATAATGATCTCCCTGTTTCAATCGGTTTCCCGATAATTCTACAATGTGTGGACTTATAGGATCTTCTGCGCCGCCTGTTCGGCTGAATATCATTTTGCCTTTACGCATCTCTTCTGAAGTGGCATATGTTATATGGGTTGCATTGACAATGGAACCGGAGGTCGGTGCAGATAAGGATAAATCCGGCGGTAAAACATCGAAAAACACGTCTTTGATTGTCGTTATTCTTGCTGAATTTCCTGCTTTATCAACCGCTTCGATGGATACGCTATAACGACCTCCATCGGCCAATTGTGATGTAATTCCGAGGTCATAATCGGAATGAACACCTGCTGTAAGTGATGCCCCTTTTAAGGGAATTCTGTGAGGTGAATTCACATCAATTGTTCCGCTGGTTTGTTCAAATACAACTGTGGCACTTTCTAATGACTCATTACTCATATATGATACAAAAGTAGTTTTGATTTGCTCGGAATCTAAGGGCCGACTGATAGACATTTCCGGCGGCTGATTATCAAAACTCACATTACTTATTTTTACTGGTGCAGCCTCATTACCCGCTGGATCAATTCCTGTAAATTCGATTTCGTATATGGACCCATTCAATAAATTTGGTCCATTGGCCAATTTTTGGTTTGAAAATTGTCCGGCGTTGAGTTCAGATCCCGTGAGCGCTACCACTTGAGGTGAACGGGGATCTGGATCCCCATCAGTTTGCGTAAATGTAATTGTACATTTTTCCAAATATTCACTTAAAGAATAACTTAATATATTATCATTTATATGGCTATTATTATTGATGTTATCAATTGTAATAATAGGTGGCGTAATATCGTAAGATATATTTTTAATAATCGCTTCCGCCGCCACATTCCCGGCTGGATCCGTTCCATTAATCGTCAAATTATATGTAACACCGTCCACCCATTTTAACTCAGGAAATATAATATTTTCATATTGACCGGATTTTCGTCCTGCCTCATCCAGAATAATAGAATATGGTGCGTTTGGATCGGATTTTCCTGCCGCATGGCTTAGTGTTATAGTCCCTTCTGCCAAATCTTCACTGATAGTAAACGAGATTGTTTTACTATTCCGAAACGAATTGTTCTCCGGGTCAGAAATGGTAATCGCTGGCGGTTCATTGTCAAAAACGATTTGATTAACGACTTTTACCGCTGCCAGATTTCCCGCTGCATCTTTTCCTTCAAATCGAATATTATATATGGCACCATTCACAAGTGAAACAAAAGATGCAGGAAGCTTTCCCCCTTGGGTACCCTGTCTCTTTTTGCCACCAGCCAGTGTAATCATATGGGTTGTTTTAGGATCAGATGATCCCCCTACATGATCAAAATATATTTTTCCCTCTGCCAAATCTTCAGTGAGTGTATATGAAATGTCCGGCTCTCTGATATGGGCCCCATCAACAGGGAAAATGTCCACAAATTCAGGCGGAATCGTATCAAAAAGAATACCGTCAACAGCATACGCTTCTGATGTGTTTCCCGCAAGATCTGTTCCCTCAATAGTAATTGAATATATGACACCATTGACCAATGTGGGTGGCGCAGAAAAATCAAAATCAATAAAGTCTCCACCCTTTAATAAGTTACCATCCAAAGGTCTAATGTGGGGAGTTTTAGGATCATTTCCTTCGGAAGCTACCCATCGAACCGATCCAAATTCTAAGGGTTCGCTAATACTTAAGGATATCTTTGTATGGTTTATGGGTGAATTTGCTATTGGGCTTAGAATAGTCAATACAGGCGGAGTCACATCAAACATAACATTTTTAATTGGTTCCGATGTACTTTTATTGTTGGCCCGGTCTATCCCTTCAATTATAATTTGATAAGGCATACCTTCTTCCGGAGATATATTATAATCTTTTAAAATATGTTTCCCTGATGATAAGTCTTCACTTCTCAGATCGAATATCATTTTTTCTTTACGATCATTGATCCACACCATTTGTCCTGAGATTAAAGGTTCATTCACCGAAAACACCACATCAACCTCATTCACGAAGGTATCTGATTTGGGTTGTGTTACAACGATTTCCGGTGGAGAAACATCATAGGTAATATCGTCAACAGTTAATGTTTTAGAAATATTTCCGGCAAAATCGGCACCTGTGACGTTAATGGTATATTTCATTCCGTCGCGGAGGTCAACAGTATTTTCTAAGCCTAAAGGAATGCGATTCCCGGCATTCAATTCTAAATTTAATAATTCAGATACTAACTTAATGTCTGTACCTGCGTGTTGAAATGAAACGGATCCTTTGGCGATATCTTCAGATAAAGTCCAACCGATATCCACATGGTTAATAAACGAGCCAGATTGAGGCGTAAATGCGGTGAATTCGGGCGGTGTGAGGTCAATCTTCACACCATTAAGGATTGCTGGGTTGGCAATGTTTCCTGCGCGATCTGAGCCATTTAATGTAATAGAATAAGCAAAACCATCTTTTAACTCCGGGATTGTTAAATCATCTGAATTAAAAGAGCCCTCTCCAAGAATATCAGGATATGCAAACGTAATTGAATGGGGTTCATTGTCTTTTCCTAATCCATCCCATTGGATGTGAAAATCATAAATATCTTCCGACACATCAAACAGCAGTTTCGTTTTAGTTGTAAAAACATCAGATTCCGGATAGGTGAATGCCAACGTGGGTGGTGTCACATCATAAAGAATGTTCTCTACACGAGTCGTATCACTCTGGTTACCTGCCGGGTCAAATGCCACATACAATAATGAATAAATACTACCATCATTGAGATTGGGAGGAGACGACAAGACAAGTGGACCCAACTCTTTCCCATGGAGTTTTTCTCCGGATAATTCTATTATATGTGGGGATGATGGATCGGACATGCCCCCAGTTCTTCTGTAAATCATTTGAGCCGATGCCAGCTTTTCACTATTGATAAAATGAACTTTTTTATGATTGACTGCATCTTTATTAACCGGACTGATTATCGTCAGTTCCGGCGGCGTAAAATCATATTGCAGCCCCGGAACAAAGGCCCGTTTTGTTTTATTCCCTGCCCGATCGGTTCCACTGATGGTCATGGTATACAGTGCATTTTCTACAACGGTTGGATTATTAGACAATTCAATTTCAATATGGTCACCCTCTGCACGTTCCTCTTCCGTTAAAATAGCTGTATAGGGTGCAAGTGTATCTTTGACGCCGCCCAGCCAAATCCATTTGAATTTTCCTTCATGAAGATCTTCTGACAACATATAGGTTACAGCACTGGTTCGTGAAATGGATCGCGGCAATGGATAAATAATTGTAATCTCGGGCTGGGTAATATCATAAAGCACATTCCCAATGATAATATGATTTGATTCATTTCCAGCAGGGTCAAAACCAATATAGGTGATGGTGTAAATGCCCCCGTCCACCAAAGGCGGTTCATTTGTAATCAAATCAGGGCCATATTCATTCCCGGATAATTCCTCTCCCGCTAAAACCATTAGGTGAGAACTATCTGGATCAGCTACCCCGTCAATCCATGTCCAGGATATCGTTCCTGAATCCAATAATTCGCTATTAGAATAATGAACATTTTTATGATTAACCGCAGCCCCATCTTTTGGACCAATCCAAGTCAATTCTGGTGGGGTAAAATCATATTGCAAACCGGGAACAAATGCCCGTTTTGTTTTATTCCCTGCTCTGTCTCGTCCAATAAATATCATGGTATAGAGTGCATTTTCAACGACGGTAGGATTATTGATTAACTCCACTTGAGAATGTTCACCTTCACTTCTTTCTTCCGAAGTCAAGATTGCTGTATAGGGTGCCAGTGTATCTTCCACCCCACCTAACCAAATCCACTTAAAACTTCCTTCATGGAGATCTTCCGATAATGAATAGGTCATGGCCGTTGTGTTGGAGATGGATTTGGATAATGGATATTCAATGACCATTTCCGGTGGTGTGTAATCATAAAGTACATCAGAAACAATGACAGTATCCGCCACATTACCAGCACGGTCAGCGCCTGTAAAGAGAATTGAATAAACCCCACCGTCCGTGAGCTGCGGCATATTGGACAAAACGATACTATCATGGAGGCCCAACTCCATTTCTACATCGGACAGAGTTACTACATGAGGAGAATCCGAATCTTTTATTCCCAACGTCCATTCCCAAATGATGGTGCCCATATTTAAATTTTCAGAAATTTCATACGAAACGGCTTGATGGTTCAAAGCGGATCCGGAATCAGGAGAAGTATGCGTAAATACTGGCGGTGTAATATCGTATAAAACATTCGTAATGGTGACCGGATCGCTTTCATTTCCCGCCAAATCCTGACCCGTGAATAAAATTGAATAAATGGACCCATCCGTCAAAACGGGTTCATTCTCCAACTGAATATGAATTTTCTCCTTTGATGATAATTCATTATCCATAAGGGTAACAATATGCGGGGAAAGGGAATCTGCTGTCTCTTCCATTTCTGTCCACAAGAATTCTCCAGCTAAAAGCGATTCACTGGCCGCATAACTCACAGATGGATCTTTGATAGCCGCATCATTAAATGGATAGATCATGGTTAGCACAGGAGGTGTAATATCAAAATGGATTGAATCAATCGAAATTGTATCAGAAATGTTCCCTGCCAAATCTGAACCAACGATTGTATATGCATATATACTGCCGTCATTTAGTTGAAAATAAACGGATAAATCCTTTTCAGTATATAATTGAACTGTATCTGTAAACGTATGCGAATGGGGTGCATTTTCGTCAAGTGCTCCCCCCTGCCATACCGCCATAACAGTCCATGTTTGAATGGGTTCATTTGTATTCATAGACAATGCTTGATGGTTTACCCACGCACCACGTGATGGGTTGGTGATGGCTAAAACCGGCGCTGTAATATCATAAATCACATCCTGTCGAATCCCTGGTTTTGATAAATTTCCTGCACGATCAAATGCATAGATTTCCGGGTCGTACATTACCCCATCCACAAGATCCGTTTGATTAACCGGTTTAAAGCGATCCGTTTGGCCAATCTCATCGTGAATCAGGATTACGGTATCAGCGGAAATATGGTTGAAATTGGAATCAGGTGCCCAAACGATAAATGCCGAATCAATGGGCTCGGTTGATGTAAACGACAATGAAATATCCTTGAGATATTTATCCATTTCTAATACCATGATAGGTGGGCTTATATCATAAGTCACATGATGGATGGTGCGTTTGGTTGCCATGTACCCTTTTACCCCTTTTCCATCAAAATGGATGTCATATATCGCGCTGTCCCGCAACACACTGTCATTTTCAAGCATGATAGTATAATCACCTTTGAGGATTTCAGAGAGGTCAACCCGGCCACTATCTGTTTCTCCCGGAACCACCCAATTGAAATATCCCCAGTTCAAGGCACCATCCAGATTATAGGCCACAGTACTATGGTTTTGTACACTGAAATCCGGCGGTCCTGTAAACCATAATACCGCTTCCGTTCCATCGGGGCTCAGTTTTACGTCCATGATAAGTACACCGTTTGAATCATATTCAAACATGTGGGTGATATTGAGGTCATCATAGAATTTATAAAGAAATTTATGCATGGATTTATTGTCCGGTTTTCGGAACCATTCATCTCGTGTCACCCTTCCTAAGGAATCATAATCCAATTCCTTCCCCCCATATTCAAAGGCATCCACATCATAGAAACGATAGTTATCCGGTTTATCCATTTTATTAAAATCTGATGTGGTAAAACGATCTCCCCATTTTTTAACCGAATCCACACCAAATACCCATTCGATATATGATATGGACTGGGGCTCTCGTCCAAAAATAGTCTGATAGAAAATATGGCCGGATTTATCCACTAAATCTTTTTGTCTGATGATTGTGTTGGAATCAATGTAAGTATACTGTTCCCGGGATAAGACATCACCGCTGCGGTTGATATGTGATTTGAGTATCAGGCGGTCTAATTCGTCATATTCTGCCCGAACATGATTTTTATTTATGATTTCTGATTTGGGCACATTGTGGCCTGTGAGGAAATCATGATCAGTGAAAAAGTATTTAACCTGCCGCTGTCCAGCAGTCAGAAAGAGTAAAATGAAGGTCAGGAGTGTGAGTTTCGCAGTTTTCACAAGCCTCTAATTTAGGAGGGAAATTCCCCTATGGAAATGAGGGAATTTTAAAAACGCACACCATTTTAATTTTTTCGAAATTAAATTGTGATATGTATTGCCCTCTCTTTCAAAGAGAGGCGTTTAGGGTGAGTTTTAAATCACTCCCCATTTTCTTCCGATCGGCGTTTTTGTCGTAACTGATCTTTCGCCAATTCCCGCATATCTGCCACTTCATCAGATTCATCCATTATTTCAACCCCAAGAAGCGTTTCGATACAATCTTCCATCGTTACTATTCCGGTGGTACCACCGAACTCGTCCTTCACGATAAATATATGGGATCGCGTTTTTGTAAATTTATTCAAAACGAATTCTACTGTTTGTTTCTCAAAAACCGTATCAACAGGATCTATGATATCAGCCATGGTTTTATCAAAATTATCATCAGCCATGGTTTCCAAAAGTGTATCTTTATAAACAATACCAATAATATTATCGATATTCTCTTTATAAATGGGAATTCGTGAAAAATTAAGATCTTCATGTTCGTCCATGACTTTAGCAACAGTGTCATTATGCTGGAGTGCAAAAATAACTGATCGGGGTGTTAAAATATCTTCAATGGGTATTTTTTTCAGTTTAAATAAATTCTCAATAATATCCGATTCATGTTCATCAATAGATCCTTCATCTTCACCCATTTCTGCCATGGCAGTAATTTCTTCTCTACTGACTTTTTTCATTTCATCTTCATCTGGAGTCAATTGGGTTGACAAAGCCTCACTCAACCATACAAATGGAAATGTAAAGATCATGAGTACCCGAATGATATATGCCGATGGACTGGCCAATCGTTTCCAATAGGTTGCCCCAATGGTTTTGGGAATTATTTCTGAAAAAACAAGAATACAAAAAGTCAGAATTCCAGATGCCATGGCAACAGATCCTGACCCAAATACATGCATGGCTTGAGCGCCAACGCCTGCAGCACCCACTGTGTTGGCAATCGTGTTTAAAGTAAGGATGGCCGCCAAGGGACGATTAATATCATCCTTGAGATGTTGAAGCAGTTTTCCGCTACGGTGATTGGTCTTAACGAGGATACCGATATGGGAATGGGTAATAGATAGAATAACTGATTCCAGGGTGGAACAGATAAAGGATACGCCTAAGGCGAGGAAGAAATAACCGAGTAATGTGGACATTTTCTACGTCAAACTTACGCAGTTTTAGATGGTGTAAACTCTCCTTTTTCCTGACGATTTACAGAAATCCACATGGGCAGATAAATCAATCCCATCAAGGCAAAACCCACCAATTCAAAGGTGAATAAATAATAGGGCCATTCACCGATGAGAAAGGGACTGTCCCCACCCGGTTTGGTACAAATGAACCAATAGTTCGCGCCCTCACCAAGAATTTTATTCACCACACCGATAACAAAAACGACACCATTGGTAATTAGAAATGTGTTTAATAGCGATCCTTTTCGGCAGCGCATTCCATCCACACAAATGAGCCAGACTACATTGAGTATTACAATCCCGTGGGAAAGAAAACTCCAGAAGATAGAAATATCACCATATGGCCAACGGGCGGGATCTGGCGTAATAATGCCCTGGAATGCGCCAACCAACCCCCAGAAAAATGCCAGTTCAAAAGCAGCTTGTGATTTTTTCCATAAGGCAAAGGCTGTAAGAAATAAACTAATACCGCACATGTGGAGTGACAGATCATCTTTAAGAAAAAAATCATCGATATAGATTTGGAAGGCATCAAAAAGTAGTTCCTGGAAAATGGTGAACACGGCCAGGAAAAGGGCAACCCCAATCCGTTGAGAAGGACTAAGATAATTTTTACCAATAAATGGGAGTGCGAGCCAAATGGCCAAACAGACGCCCATATAGACCATATGTTCAGTGCCAAAGGTGGGGAAATCAGTGGGGGACATAGATGGTGTAGTGCTTCAGTGTTTTATAAGGTGACTTTTTGGAATGCCTTGGCCAAATATACAGCCTTCCCTTCTTGAAACGCATTGTAGATCTGAGAATCTTTTACACCGGCGAAATCGCGAAAAGCGGTTTGAAAAACCTTGGGTACATTATCAGCAATCATGGACATTTTTCGTTCATGAATTTCATCCAAAGCCTGTACCACTTCTTTCGTAATGGTTTCGCTGTGGATTGGACTAAAATCATGGATATTAAATGCTGATTCCGTTTCAGCAAACATTTCTTTGCTCCGTAAATCCACCCAACTGAAATAACCACCGGGCTTTAATACGCGAGACACTTCTTTGATGAATGCATCCACATTACCATAACAGTGAGACGATTCCACATTAATCACCACATCAAATGTATGATCCTCAAATGGCAGGGATTCTGCGTCTCCTTGGATAAATTGAAGATTCGGTACATCTTTATGAAGTCTTCGAGATAATTCAATGGCAGATTGAGAATAATCTAACCCGGTCATTTCTGATGGATGATGATATCTCGTTACAAAGGATGCACCCCCTCCCCGGCCGGACCCTACCTCCAGCACCTTTAACCCTTCTATAGGAATTTGCGACGCGGCATAATCATAAAGTTGAATGAATAGCCTATTGGCTTCATCTTGGGGCAATAATTCAAGGGGTAACTCCCCATTCCGTGGCGTAAAGCCATAATTCATGAAGGACCAATCGGTTTCCCGTCCACGATGGGCCAATCGTTGGTACCACCACTTCCACGTGGCTCGTTTGAGAGCGGGCGAAAAGTTTAATAGGGAGACGAATAATTTTGCGAGCATTGTTTTTGGACTCACCCCCTCAAATATATATCATTAAACCAAGGAGAAATGCCGCCCCTTCTCTCAAAAGAGAGGGGATATTGGCAGACAATTGTTTTCGGTAATTCATTTATTTGGGTGTGAGTTGACCAAAGTGGTGAGTTTAATCACCGGGTCAAACGATAAATTAAAATGGCTGCTCGCGTAGTCGTTTTCGGGAATGATAGTAAATCAAGTCCTTCATTCTCAGAATGGCCTCCAAACCCATCGGGACCCATGCCCGCTAAGGATGCATCCATATGAGGCGCCACAAAAGAAATATCCGCCGCGCCGCGCTTGCTGGGATCAAGTGCTTCCAGTTTGCCATAACCCAAGGCAAGATTTACTGCTTCCATTTGATCCAATAAAGCATAGTTTGCCTTTGTCGGTTCCATAGGCGGATAACTGGTTTTGAATTTGATATTCGCTGTGGTACCAGGCAAATTTCGAGAAGCGATTTCTTTCATATTTTTCATAGCATTTTCAAATTGGGGAATTGAAATAGTGCGAATTCCCCCATGGACTGTGACCGATTGGGCCACCACATTGGTTTTGCCAAATGTGGTACCTTTCGAATTCACCGGATCGTAAGTCACATCGGTGCCGCCGACGATCGTACCCGGGTTGAATGTGAGGTATTCCTCCGGCGCTAATTCTTCCCGGAATGCATTCAAAATCCGTGATGCTTCAAAGATGGCCCCATAACCCAAATGGTCTTTAAATATTTGAGATGAATGACCTTGAATCCCTGTCGTGGTCAACACCCAGGATGATGAACTCCGTCGGGCGATGGTGCCTGTATTCATGCCCACGGCACCTTCAAATCCCAAGCCGATGTTGGCCCACTTTCCTGCTTCCACCAATTCTTTTCGGACAATAGAAACGGGGCCGCCGGTTTTTTCTTCGTCCCCGGTAAACGCCAATGTGAGATTCAAATCGTGCAAGACACCAATTTTATCGAATGCTTTCATGATATAGATCATGGATACATCGCCCGCTTTCATATCCGAAACACCGGGACCGTATGCAGTATCGCCTTTTCGAGTATATTTTTGGAATGGATGATCCGGTTCAAACACCGTGTCCAAATGGCCAATAAGGAGTATATTTTGTCCTTTTCCACCGCGCATTTCTGCAAATAAATGTCCGGACCGTTTGATATTTTTAGGGTAGGTGACCCAATAGGTTTTAAATCCCAGTTTATCCAATTCAGCCTGAAAGATTTTTCCGACTTTTTTATTCCCTTTGATGTTTAGGGTACCGCTATTGATGTTAACCACTTTTTCTACCAGATGAATGGCTTCATCAGTGTGGGTATCGATATAGGATCGTATTTGCTTTTCTTCCTTCGTTAAGGATTGGGCAAACCCAATGGTAAGTGTCAGTAAAATTGTTATTAGTTGTTTCATGTTGTTTCCTTTTCTAACTCACCCAAAATATTTATTTTTTCTCCTCCTTTTAATTTCCCTCCTCGTACGAGGGGGGATTCAGGGGGTGGTTTAAATTAATTAATTTCTTCCCTCACCGCCTCAGCAATCGCCACCGCATTTGGCGTATCACTATGAATACAAATCGTTTGTGCATTCATTTCTATGACCTTTCCTTCGAAAGAAATTACTGTGCCTTCCACCATATTTTTTGCCTGAAATGCAGCTTTATCCGGATCAGTGATCAATGCATCATCATATTTTCTATTTCGTAGCGTTCCATCCGATTCATAAGAACGATCTGCAAATGCTTCTCCCACAGGTTCAAGCCCTAATGTTTTAAAGACGGTTAACATGTTCGATCCGGCCAACCCCATGACTTTCAACGATGGATTGACTTGCATAATGGCTTTCCCAATCGTTTGAGCAACGCCTTCATCATTGACGGCTCGATTGTAAAGTGCGCCGTGGGGTTTTACATGGGTGAGTTCTACACCGTTTTCGGCACCGATATCCACAAGCAATTGAATTTGATCCCGGACAGAGTCCAACAATTCGTTTTGATCCATATCCATATCTATGCGGCCAAAATTTTCTTTATCGGGATAACTGGGATGGGCGCCTACATTAACACCCTTATCTTTCGCCAAGGCCACCATGGCTGTCATCATAGTCTCATCGCCTGCATGACCACCGCAAGCCAAATTGATGGATGTGACATAATTCATAAGTTTTTCATAAGTACCGTCATCTAACAAGCGGTTGATTTCTCCCATATCTGAATTAATGTCCATCATCCTTTTTTTCTACCCATTTGGACAATAATAAATGCCAAAGCAAAAGGGACCAACCGTTCCAAAGGATTGCCTTCCGGTTTCATATCAGAATAATAGAAAAATAATGTCCCGAAAAAACCCACCGCCATGGCCATAGTCGCATGGATCTTTGGCACGCCGCCCTGCATCCTGCCGATGAGCAACGGGCCAAACGCAGCGCCCATCGCAGAAAAAGCAAACAGCACGCGACTGTAAATACTTTTATCCACAAAAATGGCCATAACAACAGCGATGACACAAATGACCGCCACGACGATCCGCGTTTGATTTAAACTGAATTCTTCACCACTGCTTTTTAAGTCGTGACTCACACTGGATGCAGCCACCAACAATTGACTGTCTGCTGTGGACATGATGGCCGATAAAACTGCCGCCAGGATGATGCCTGCCAATACCGGGGGCAATAATTGATTTCCCATCACGATGAGGATTTGTTCATGCCCCGCAATGTCCATGAGAATTCGCCCGGCCCAACCGAGGAAGATCATTCCTGGATATATGATGAGTGCCCAGCCAATAGCAATCATGCGACCGTGCCGAACTTTCTCTCCTGGTTCAATAGCCATAAATCGATTCACCACATGGGGCTGCCCCGGATAGCCGATACCAATACCTAACGTCCCTAAAATAAATCCCAATGCAACAATACCACCCATCCCCGAAGGCGAACTGAAAATGGATTGATTTGAAAAGCTTGCGTAAATATTACCTAACCCTGCTTGAGATACGGCCACAATGGGTAAAATTATGGCAGATAAAGCCATCATAATGCCCTGGAGCGTATCACTAACACTCACAGCCCAAAAGCCGCCCAGAAGGGTATAAATGAGAATGATCCCCGCACCAAGTAGAATACTAATATTTTTATCCATACCAAAAGTGGATTGAAAAGACTGTCCTGCCGCGTCGAATTGGGAGGCGATATAAAATACAAAGCAAAAGAGGATAATGACCGATGCGAGCCAGCGCAATTCTTTTATGGATAAACCATTGTCGTCAGTAGCCAAAACATCTGTCAATGTGATGGCGCCTACTTTTGCCCCGTGGATACTCAATCTCGGTGCGATATAAAACCAATTAATCATAAATCCTGATAAGGTGGCGGGGAATAACCAAATGGCCGGCAATCCCCATAAATAGGCTGCACCACTTACACCGAGGAGTGTCCATGCCGATGATGATGATGCAGATGCGCTCAAGGCAGCTACCCATGGACCGAGTTTTCGTCCCCCAAGAAAATAATCGGATGTGGATTTTGTACGCTTATTGGCCCACAATCCGATCAAGATCAGAACAATTTTATAAAAGACGAGCGTTACAAGTATGGCCGTGGTATTAGTCATGGTTTTTTAATGATTGAATAAATGATTCCTGAGCAAGTCGCAAGCGTTCACCCTCCTCGATAGAAACCAATTGAAATGTGAATGAATCACCCGGTTTCAACTGACCGACTTTACACAAGTCCGCCGTAATAACATTGGCAATTTTCGGGTAGCCGCCCGTGGTTTGGTGTTCCACAAATGAAATAATGGGATCGCCACCACCGGGGACTTGAATCGCTCCCAATGGAATGCCTTCCGTTAATATTTCATTTTCCTTATTAGATTGGATCGGATTACCTTTTAACCGGACACCCATTCGGCTGGATTTTTCTGAAACAGTATAGGATTGGGATATAAAAGAGCTCCAGGCATTTTCCTCATACCAATCATACTGTAACCCTTTACTAATACGTATGATAGACGAATTTATTTCATGTGACTCTTTAATTACTATTGGTTGAGAAACTTTCTTCATAGATCCGATTTTAAGTTCATCTCCCTTTTCGATTGATCTCCCCTTGAAGCCCCCTAATCCGGACATAATGTGTGTGGTGACTCCGGAAAGATATTTTGGTATATCAAAACCGCCGCGAACGCATAGGTAACACCGTGCACCTTTCTTCGTCCCACCGATATGTAAAATTTGACCTTTCCGAATATATGCTCCCTGTTGAAATGGAAATGTTTCCCCATCAAGATTCGCGTGAAATTCACTACCGGATAGGGCAATAAAAGCCTCTTTATTAAATTGATATTCACCCCCGGTTAATGTCATTTCCAAGCCACTGTAATCTTCGGGGTTTCCCACAAGTAAGTTCCCGATTCTTAAGGAAACCGCGTCCGCCGCACCGGAAGCAGAAATACCATAATGAGCATATCCATTCCGACCTAAATCCTGTACGGTGGACTGCAGCCCGCCCTGAAGAACGGAAATACTCATTGATTTATTGCCAATATATTAAACTCCGATTCATTGATCGGTCGGAATCGCACTTTATCCCCCATTTTTACGGAGCTTTCCACGGGGTTATCAGCATTAAATATAGACAGGGGTGTCTGACCTATAATATTCCAACCTCCGGGAGAGGACTTTGGGTAAATACCAGTCTGATTCCCCGCAATCCCAATAGACCCTGCAGGAACAGATCTCCGGGGTGTTTCAAGACGGACGGTGGAAATGGACGCATCCATTCCACCCAAATATGGAAAGCCAATAGAGAAACCGATAAAATGGACCAGGTAATCTGGCTCAGAATGGCGACGAATGACTTCAGCCGTACTCAACCCCGTTTTTTCACACACTCGGCTCATATCAGGGCCCTCCATGCCATTGTACAATACAGGAATTTCAACATCCCTGCTCTTTAAGGTTCCCCTATCTATAACCATTGATATTGACGCCATCAGTTGCTCAGTCACTTGTTTAATCGATGCATCATTTGCAATCGTCACCATAACTGAATTATAGGCTGGGTGGATATTCAAAATTTCTGGGGAATAATTATCCAGAAGATAACGGGTAAAAGAAAAAACCTGCTGATGCAGGTTTTTTGATATCGTTTCACCGAATTGTACGAGGATTGTACGATCAGAGGCGGGAATGAATTTGGGGAATGAAATGTGTTAATCCTTATTTGGGTTAAGAATCTCTCTCAATTCCAAGTGCTGTTCAATTTCTTTTTTATTCCGCCAGACCGGCCGCATTTTTTTTTCTGAATAAAATTTTAATTGATCCGTTCGATGTTTTGATCCTTTCTGGCTCGCATTCCCATAACTCAACAGAACCATGGCTTTCGGTTTATCTCCAAACTCAATAACCGCTTGATATGAATCTCCTCCTACAGCCATAAACCGATCGTCCTTAACAGGTGCAAAATTTGTCACCCGAAATAATCCATAAGGATCTCCCGGCCCCCCATTGGCAGGCAGATCAACATCATCTCGAATCAGGCGATACACTTCTCCCCATGGCACATCCAACTGTCCATATGTTTTTATTACAGATTCTGCCGCAGATTTTAATGGGCTCAGGTAATCCACACTTGGATGAAGTCCAAAAGGCGTATCCATCGCTTTTTCTTCTTCCCAACCACCTTCAAAGAGTTCACCCTTGTTCACAAAAAACTTAACGGAATCGACCCATGCTTTGAATAATACCGCCCCCTGACTATTCCCATTCGTCTGGCGATCCCAGTTTGATAACACTTGACTGGCTTCAATGATTATTTCATCGTTGGAATTTTCAGTCAATGCTAATAAATCATCGAGTACACGGTCTGCCAGTTCCATTTTGGTATCCATTTTATAATCCATTAATTCGGCAAATGTAATAGACCCATCCTCAAGGGCCATCCTTGCCGATCGCTGGGCACGGAAATGCATAAAGTTTTGTGACATATAATCAGGATAATTTTTCCGGATAATCGCCCGGGGAAAGGTAGTGGTCCAAGGCGGATCATTGGCATTTTGGAGCCATCCGCTTTCGGGGTCGATAGATTTTGGCAATTCATCATAAGAATGGGTTTCATTCCAGATCGTTTCAGGAGAATTTCCGGGGACGACACCCAACCAATTCCAATCACCCGCTGGACGAATGGGAGTACGACCCCCAAACACGTGCATGATGTGTCCATCCTTATCCGCATACATAATCGTGAAAAAAGGATTCTGCAATGGACGTATTGCATCCTGGAATGATTTAAGTGTTTTCGCCCTGGCCATATCAAAATATTGCCTAAAAACATGGGGCTGATCTAATCCAACCACCCTTAAAGCATAAGCTTTTCCGTCTTTTTCGCTGACCACGGGTCCATGAACAGATTCACGGATAAGAAATTCACTGGCTGACGTATTCCCCTCATCATCCCTCACCTTAATTTCAACTGATCTTTCTTCAAATTGAAGAACTTCCTCGCCCCATTGATAACCATCACCCTTCAGGGTTAGTTCATACAGATCCTGCCCATCGTGAACATTGTTGGTATGGGACCATCCCATATAATCGTTAAAAGCGATTCCCAAAAATGGCATCCCCACCAAACCAGCCCCATAGGCATTCAAGTCATGGGAGATAGTATGGGCCTCAAACCAAGTGAACATATCAAACCAGGGTAAATGGGGATTGGCAATCAGCATGGCATTGCCCGATTCAGATCTGGAAGGTCCAATGGCCCATGTATTGGATCCCCGATCTTTTATCATGGAGGCAGGATTAAAAGTTGCAACACTGGGATTGGTAACAAAATGGAATAGGATAACTCTTTGAAAATGGGAGAAACAATCCTCTGGTCGTGCAGGAAGTATTAATTGGTTTAACTCATCAATTTCATCCGGATTTTCCTTGGCGTAATCGTTAATACCATCCGTAAATGCTGTCATCATTTTCTGTATGTCAGGATCCTGCTTTTCCCACCAATCACGGGATCTTTGCATTACGTTATGGGTATGTACCCATTGATCAGATTTCAAGTGTTTTTCACCAAAATATTCTGCCCCTTGCCCTCTAGCTTGCGCATACAATTTCAGCAGCAGATTTCCATGATTACGCATTTGGGACCAGCCATAAGCATAAAATAAGTCATTATAATTATCGGCATAAATATGTGGAACACCATAAGTATCCCATAATATTTCAGGGTTAGTTTCAGGTGATTTACTGCAACCGGTTAATAATATGCAGCATAGGATCGTTAAAGATTTAAGCTTCATCAAGATTCTCCTTGAAAATTTTATGGGTGTGTATTCTTATTAAAATGCAGTTATTCTGGAATGGGTGTCACTGAATGAATCGGTACAGTCCAAATTCTGCCTATGTCATCTTTGAGGCAATAACGGGTGGGAAAATGGACGATACTATCCAGGATAACCTCCACACCTTTTGACAAAATTCCCTGAACCTCCTGATGGTCTTTTATCATTTTAAATTTTGTCCCCACATTCACTCCACCATGTTCATCTGATACTGTATGAAAATTTTTGGTAGCCATTATTTCCCTTTTTTAACCGGGTCAATTTAAATTTTATCATCTAATTGATACAATCCCGGGATACATTATTTTATTATATTCTGCTGGGAATTTAATGGCAAAAGACCAACATACGATATACGGAATTAATGGCTGTGCAGCTGTATTAGAATCCAGAAAATATAAAATAACAGATATATTGATTAAATCTGGCGGATCCGCCGAACGGAATGGCCAAATCACACATGCATTGGGATATCATGGTGGACATATAAAATTCCTCCCCGCTTCTCAGTTTAAAACCAAATTTAAACAATGGCGGACTCAGGGAATTATTGTCCGGTTTTCCGGCATGGTGGAATCAGACCTTCCTTCTTTTTCAAATAAAAAAGGAAATATTGGGCTCCTTGCTCTGGATCGCATTGAGGATCCCCAAAATCTGGGTCAAATTATCCGAACGGCGGAATGTGCAGGGATGGATGGCATTATCATCCCCAAACATGATAGCTGTGCCATGACCGATACTGTGATTCAAGTGAGTCAAGGGGCTTTTACGCAAATTCCTGTTTATCAGATCAATAATCTTCATCAAACGGTGACCAATTTAAAAAATGAAGAATTCTGGGTGATTGCCATGGAAAATGGCATAAAAGCCAAAGATTGGTATAAAGTTGATTATTCAGGAAAAGTGCTTGTGATCGTTGGTAGCGAAGGTCGTGGAATAAAGAAATTGGTTTTGGAGAGCAGTGATTTTCAAGTGACCATTCCCATGCAGGGAAAGACCAGTTCCCTTAATGTATCTGCTGCAGTGAGCGCTGTTCTTTTCGAACGGTTACGACAATTATCCGCTTAGGGCGGAATTTTCCTTTTTACTTATTAAAAATTCCCAATCCCGAATATGGACAACCGAATAAATTGGAATTTTAACGGACTGAATCTCTGTAGTCGGAAAAATACGTGCTCGGATGCCATTTACCTCAATATCCAAAGGCATTTTGAATCCAGAAATGACGTCGGTCCATTTAAAGAAAAACTTGCCATCCTTTTGATGGTATTCCAGAGCGGGAATTGAATTTTCGTAGAAATACTGTTTAAAGAAATATCCCAAGTCTGTGCCTGTTTTATTTTCAACATGTTGAACGAAATCTTCTGTTTTCACATGGGATTTAGCATGATTAACTGCAAAGGACTTCAACACATCCCACCAGATTCTGTCATCATTGATGAGATACCGCAGTGTATGTAACACCCATGCACCTTTATTATAAGAATCCCCAAAAGCCCAATAATTTTCATTCTCAGGACCAACAATGGGAAGTTTATTCTGGATCCCCTTACGCTTTCTGAGCATAAAATCGATCATGACGTTATAGCCCAGTTCCTGCTCAATATACATGGCTTCGCTATACACAGCTGTTCCTTCGTGGAGCCATATATGGGCTGGGTCCGTCGCAGTGATACTATTCCCCCACCATTCATGGGCTGTTTCATGAAATAACAAACCATCAATGATTCCATAATAATCTTTTGTCCAGGATCGGTGGTCGCCTCCCCAATTGCTCCATATATTTCCATAGGTCACTGCCGATTGATGTTCCATGCCCAGATAAGAAACCTCCACCAACTTATATCCATCATTCCAAAATTGATAATCACCAAAATATTTTTCAAAAAAGTGAATCACCTTCCTCGCTTGAGGAAAGACTGTGCTTGCCACAGCTTTATGATAATCCAGTACAAAATGATTTAACACTTCCACATTATCCCCACGCTGGAGCGTATCCTGTAACAAGACATAATTGCCTAATTGAACAGAAATATTATAATTATTTATCGGGCTGGTGACTTCCCAGGTATACGATTGTTTTCCGGGGAATACATCCTGTTTGGTTTCTAACAATTTTCCATTACTGACACACACCAGATTTTGGGGAACAGTGAATGTCATTCGTGCACCATTATCCGGTTCATCCGAAATATGATCCTTCATGGGCCACCATAAACTGCATCCATCTCCTTCACAGCTAACAGAAACATAGTCCCGACCCATTTCATCTTTCCCCCAGATAAAACCACCATCCCAAGGTGGATTTTTTGCTTCCCGGGGACTCCCCTCATATTTCACTCTGAATGTGAATACATCACCCATGTTCACTTCAGGAAATTCAACATAAACCGCATCTTCTTTCCGAGTAGTTGTTAATGGGTTCTCAAGATACCATACGCCATTCAGCTGCATATCCTTCCCAAGATCCACTTGAAGGCGCGTAAAATTATTGACAGCTAAGGCTGTAATATCCACATATCCCTTTAAATATTTCTTTTCTACATCGATATCTATATTGATGTCATAGTGCTGCACATCATAACAGGATCTCTCTGGTAATAATGCACCCAATAAGCGGTTTCGCTCTGTGAGTTTTGGGATCGTGGGTTGATGGGTTGAAACTGGTTTTAAAACTTTTTGCGGCTGCATAGGAATACATCCGGCAAACACAATCACCAGAAGCCCGGTCAATTTATTTTTCATAGAATTACTTTAAAGGAATTAAAAACTGATATTGATTCCGATGGATAATGTAGAATCATTTTTCTTGTAGTTCTGAATATAATAATCCCCCAATCCATCTTTAGCAGATTGGGTGGGGTCCTTATCATATAAAATGGAAGAACCCTTTCCGTTACTATCAAATGTAATACTGGATGGTCTTCCTGTATCAGCAGTGTCATACATGCGAAATATTTTGGGTGCGGGCAAATTGTCATTTTTAATTTTGTAACTAATCACAATATCCAACCAATCTGCTTTGGTCTTCACCGTGAGTTTATTAATCCAATTGGTTAACACATCATCTCCAGCCGGTTTATAGTAATACTGGGATTCGTAATAAAAATTCTCTCCGATGGGCAATTTTAATTTGGGTCGAATGGATAATCTGGAAAATGTTTTGGGTTTTAAATCTTTATTGTCTTTTATATCAGAAACATAAAGTGAATCACCACCTGACCAATACGTATAAACATAAATTGAGTTTTTAGAAATGGTTTCCTCACTTTCATTGAGGAATGCAGCACTAATTGAAAACATATCACCGAAAACACGCCATTTAGCACCAACGCCATAATTCGTCCTGCTTTTAATTCCCTGAAGTTTATCAAAGGAAGTTTCAAACATCATAAATGGTGAAATCTTTCCATTTGCCCATAAATCAAATTTTAAAATAAGATTCTGGTCATCTTCATAGGATTCGCCCAGCCAATTGGAGACGTTTTTGTCAAACGCAAATAAAAATTCGGAATCTTTTAAAGTCAATCCACCAATGGCTATATCTCCATTGGCAACGGTACTCCATCCAAAATTATAATATTTGTAGTCTGTATTACCGCCTCGATCATAATATCCACCCGTCAGATTATGTCTGAATGATTGAGCAAAAATACTCGTGATCAAGATTGGAAGAATGATAAGGGTGCGTGCGCACATTGAATTAGTCTCCTTTAATTGAAGGCTCCGATTTTACATAAATATAAGGTAAAAAAATAGGGCGAATCTCTTCGCCCTATTTTAAAGTCAAATTTAGAGTAGATCAGTTAGGATCATCCTCTTTCTTTACTTTTTTACTACCAAATAAGCGGCTGAAAAAGCCTCCTTTTTTTCCTTTTCCGAGTTCTTTTTCTTTTCCTGCTTTACCAGTTTCATGGCTAGCCATACGCTGCGGAGTTGGTTTTTTGGCATCGCCCGCACTTCCGGGATCACCTGTTTTATCAACGCCTTTTTTTGCATTGTCTTTGACTAATGATTTTCCACCTTTATCTGCACCATCAATTTCATCCTGTGCATAAACAAATGAAACAGTTGATACAAAAAGCAGCAGAAATAACATTTTTAATGTACGCTTCATAATGAGCTCCTTTTATGATTTGCCCAGCTAAATGGAGGTTCTTCCTCCCTTTAACCATGGATTAAATTAACTTACCCACCCACTTAGGTCAAGAATCTATTTTTAATTGTGATATACCGCACAATTAAATGATCCTCCAGAAAAATGGGAACTGGTTTTATTTTTAATAGACTATCCAATTTTTAGATTTGATTCTACATAATGATTAAAGGGATTTAGATGAGACCAAATTGCGAAGCCCTTCGGGCAAAGCGTTAACAAAACTGTATAAATCTGGCGGTGCATTCTCTCTTGTATGTATTTCATCCTTATCCTTATATCCAACTAATGACTCAACCGTGATGACACCTGAATCGAGAATTATCCATACCTTTTGTTTCACCAAATACTCATTTCCCGTTATTTCATCAAAATAGCCAGAAGGTCGCCATTCGGTTTCTATATATTCAGTTGTCAGGAAACCACTGGGACCCATCATAGTCATTCTCGTATTATTTAGATTCAGTACGGTGTACCCCTGTGATTGAATATAAGGTAAAAACGCATCCAAAACGAGTTGAGCACTTGTCCTATATTCCAGTTGAGCCGGGAACAATATTTTATTGGAACTACAACTCATTAGAATTGTCACAAGAACCATGGATAATATTTTTTTATTTTTTTTCATATATTTCCTTAAAATTATTTGAACCAATTTAATAAGAAATTATTTAAATCTTAACCAGAGATATTTAATTTTAAAAAATATCCAAAGGAAGGTGCATTTTGTTAATCTTGAATGGGTTTATAATCAAACGGCAGTTGATCGCCCACACGCTCCCAACCCATATATTCCTGTTTTTCAATCATAAATCTCTCATAATATCGGCCGTTCTTATCAAAAATTATCGAATCCTTCCCTAATTTTAAAAATGACGTTTGGTGAATTTTTGGTTTAGAATCAGAATCAAACGTATAAAATCTATAATTTAATTCTTCTCCCTCTTTATTAAATTTCACCATCATTTTATCTTTAAATGACAGCAATAATTCGTTGTCATTTTTAGTTGACCAGACCAACCTTTCATTTAATAGTTCCCTATAATCATATCCTTTTCTGTATTCTTCCTTTGGATATACTTCAAATCCTTCTTTGGTTAAGGGATCTTTCTTAGATCCTGAAATCAATAACCAGTCATTTCTCTGTCTCAGACTATCTCCCTTCATTTTATATCGACGATCAAAGCGTTTACCTAATGTAGCCAGAAAATGCCTTAATGACCCATTATAGGCAATTTGACGGTTTTTAATCCATTGCCGTTTTTGTTGTTCGGATTTAGGTTCCATTTCAGTAAAAAACGATTCACCTGTATAGCGAACAAATTGTGTACTGGATATAAAAAAGAAATTAAAAAATGATTCATCATCGGAACGAAGAAATGTATTGTTTGTGGTAAATTCATCTAAATAGTATGTTACCACATATCCAAGTCGCTTATTTTCAATAATTAACGGCCTTTGAGCTGATGCCGAAAATATATTTTCTCCACGATTAAAAGACAAAACATATTCATTTATAATTTTACAGGATTTAGCATTTTTACTGTTACCTAAAAAGGCATTCTTAAAAACTTTATACTCTTTTTTCCATTGTTTATTGGATTTTTTTGTGACCAAAATCTCTTTCATTTTAATTGGATCTGTAGTCAACCAAAAATCCATATCTAACTGTGCGTTAGCAAATAAATTTAATTCCTTTTTCTCCATGGTATAACCGATCATTGAAATAACCAGTTCGTACCGACCGTTTGAAATATTTTTTATTGTATATAAACCATCTTTATCTGTCGTTGCCCCTATGGATGTTTTGGAAATAAATACATTAACACCAATGAGTGGTTCACCTGTTTCTTTATCTACAATTTGACCATCAATACGTGACTGGCCTTTTAAAGCCACGATGGCCGATAGAATGACAACCAGTTTCATCCATGAACGAAATTTCCAGTAAAAAGAATTTTTAAAATAAATCATACCAACCGAATATAAAAACAAAACCCCCTAATCTCATTATGAGAAAAGAGGGTTTCTATCAAGTACCCGGAGCCGGACTTGAACCGGCACGGCTTATTCAGCCAACGGATTTTAAGTCCGTCATGTCTACCAATTCCATCACCCGGGCAATTATTATTTAATAGCAGGACGAGGCCTGTCGATCGTAGTCCCAACTCTCAGTGGGACGTAGATTGGAGGCGTCGGCCGGATTCGAACCGGCGAATGGCGGTTTTGCAAACCGATCCCTTAGACCACTTGGGTACGACGCCCTATTGCCGCTTCTTTAGTACCAATTTCTCATAAATAAGATACCAAACGATTCAAATAGCAAAATTATTTCTACCGAACCGGGGCAGAAATTAGGGTGTTTTTTTAATCAGAACAATCAGGCAAATCGATATAATAATTCTCGTACCGATTCCATCTTGATATTGAGATCATTGATTGCTTGTGTTTGAAGCCATAATTGGGCCGAAAGGGATAAAAAACCTACAATAATTAAACCATATAGGATTTTAGTATGCTTATCCATAGAACTCCTTTTAGTTTACAAATAAATTGGATTAATTTCTAAAATGGAAATATCGATTTTAAACATGTACCAACGCCTAAGAGATTACCATGTACCCGTGCAAGTATTGGATGAGATTTTCTCAAATGAGAGTGATCTGAAAACCCTCAGCGATTCCTGGAAAGCATAGAGGATGATGGACTCATGGGAGATGAAATTGCCAAAAAAATATCAGCAGTCATTTTGGATGAATTGGAAGATAATTTAGTTCAGTCATTATCCGACGATATAAAAAAATAATTATATTTAATATTCTGTTTAATCTTTACCGGTAAAGCCCGGTTATAATAAACTTGAGAAAAATTTTCTACATCATTTTTTATTTTAAAAGCTTGAACAAATAATTTCTCATCAGGTGCCTTTTGCCTTTCCAAGTCTAAATACATTTTGCATGATTCATGTATTACATTCATTTTGGCCGATTTAAGTTCATCCAGATGGATAAGTGGATTCTGATCCAAACTTAATTTCATTCTGAGTACAGTTTTATAGGCATCATTCGGTTCAATTTGCTGGGAAAATAATACACCCCATAAAAGTATCGTACCAAAAGTCATTCCGTTGCGAAATATTTTCATATCATACGAAAGCCAAATAAACAATCAATGCCATAATACAATAGGCACATCCTGATGTGCGTCCAACAAATGATTTATTATTTTCAGCATCATCTTCTAATTGTTTTTCATTCGCTGAGTTTTTAATTGTCTTTACTTTCGCTTTATCCTTGCAGTTTTTTAACTCAACTAAATATGATGGTATCTCCGATATCTTAAGTGAACGCAATCCTTTCTTCGCTACTTTTTGAATTTTTTCCCCATTGCAGGGTGCTTCTTGATCTTTCTCAAAACCAAATGAAATTGATACAAAGAATAAAAGTGGGAATAGTTTTACCACCCTAGCACCAAATGGATATTGAAAACAGGTAATTTTTTAATATTCATGGTAGGGCCATCAATTTTTTCTTTTTCCAATTTCCACTTCTTTTCGCTATATGAATTTTGAATAAATCCTGCTTTACCATCAACCGCTAACCATGAAAAAATATAATAACGAAATCCAATCATACTGGCCAATCCAAACCATCTTTTAGTCATTTCACCAGGCGTTGATAATTTTACCGAACTATTGCCATAACTTCCCAAAAGTGTATCCCAATCTCCTGATGAACTTTCTGCCGTTAACTTAACCGTTCCTTTATTATACATGGGCGCTAACATAAAATTTAATTCCATTCGTTTCCGGGGATAATAAAATGTTTCAAATGTCAGCATTCGATATGAAATGATCCGTAGGAAACCTGAATCTCCTACTTTTCCAGAGTGGTAGGAATTAGATCTAGCGTATCCAATTCTAGCATTGGGATAAAATTGATATTTAAATCCCCAATCAATAAGCATATTTTTACTGAATGCACTTAAAGATGGGATCACATTATTTGAATCTGGATCGAGCATACCCAGTGTTGGACTATAAAAACCACCCCCCAAATGAAATGATAATTTCGGTTGGGCAAATAAGGATGCAGACAGTAACATAAACCAAAATATGAACGGAGTCAGAGATTGAAGACGGTGATTCATTTCCAAAAATTACGATGTTTTTTACCTATTGTCATGATTTCTCCCATTCAGCATTAAAATGATTTAAATTTATCCATGACTCGTACACAATTCATTCTAATTACTGGTCTCTTTCTACAAGTACTTGCTGGTCAGGTAAAAACATATGTAATCAATGGTGAAGTTGCTTATGCCAATGGAAATTTAATAGGTGATGCAGTCGTAATGTTACTAGATACTACTGATAAAATGATACTGAAGACTCGTTCATCAAAAAAATTCTTAAAAAAGTATGGCGGTGGAAAATTCAAATTTGAGAATGTAACTGAAGGAAATTATTTTATTACTGTTGATTTAGGTACTCGTATTGGTATAAAAAAACCCATACAGATTGTAGATAAAGATATTGATCTCGGCACTATTTACAATGTTGTAGAATTTCCGAAGTATGAAATTGGAGATTATCCTTTACCGAATCTTATCCAAATTCGTCCAATTTCTACAATCCCAGTCCCTTCAGATTCTATAAATATTCGCCATGTCATGGTAGAGTTATCTGGTAATGCGAACACGGTAATAGTTGATTCAATTGTAATAGATACAGTGTATTATACTGATGCTATGGATTTAACAAAATCATCATCATTAATGGATAATATTTACTGTATATACAATGATTACGGTATTTTTATTCATCAATCCAGATCAATGAAAGATCGAATGAAGGAACTTCAACGGCGCGATGGATATGTTATATTTAATAATGGGGACACGCTCGCATTTGACAATATTTTTTTTGAACCTGTCATGAATAATCCTGAAGTTGCCACGTTTCATTTAGCCGATTCATCAGGAAAAGCTGTTTATCATTCATTATTTGACATTTATAAAGTTAGAACCGGCCAATCTTATGTTGAGAATTCGGTTAAAAAAGGATTTTGGAATGGGGTATATACAATCGGAGCCATTGTTGGATTTCAAATGATTTCAACAAAGTCCTTCTCCCCTGCTGTAAAATTACTTCCAGATATGACTCCGCCAATTCAGGGGAATTACGGTACGGTTGTTACGATTATACCAGTATTTACTTTGGGACGGATTGTTTACGACTGGTATAAGGATAAGCGGTCCAATTACTTCCTCCCAAGCAATGAGAACACACCATTCCCAATAAATATGTTTGTATTTTCTTTTCCAGAATGGGTTTGGAAAAAATCACAACCCATCATGAAACCCATCATGAATAGTAGAGTGATTAAATGGTGGAAAGGGAGGAAATTGCGAAAAGTTCAGAAAGAAGCGGCTAAGCGGAAATCCGCTTCCGATTAAGGGCAGAAACACCAAACCATCCCACAATGATATCGGCTAATTTCCATGAAATTTGTCCCAATGCCAACAGGGGGCGAATCGGTCCGGAATTTACAATAATTTCACAAGATCCCTTTCGCAGCGCTTTTAATACTGCATCGGCTACTTTTTGGGGTTGAGAAGAACCTAATAATGCGGGAGGTGCTAAATGTCCGTCATGAAACATCCCAGCTTCAGATATAAAACCGGGACAAATAACGGAGATATCTACCGGTGAATCTTTATATTCCTGGCGCATCCCGTCAGACCACATGATTAATCCTGCCTTCGAAGCAGAATAAATTGAATTATATGCCACGCCTTTTTTTCCTGCTAATGAAGCTATATTTATAATATGACCTGATTTTTGCTCAATAAATTTTGGAAAAATTGCGCGTGAGAGTTCTAGTGGTCCCCGTAAGTTTGTTTTTAAGATTAATGAAATTTCATCCTTGCTGAGTCGGTCAAAATGCTGATAATGTTCAACACCGGCATTATTTACTAATACATGGATTGAGCCATGTTTCAGCCACACACCATTAATAAAATCTTCGACTCCATTTATGTTTGTTAAATCAAAGGGCTGTACATGGCAAATGCCCCCATTACTTTCAACCTCTGATTGGGTAATCTGAAGTCCCTTTTCACTTCGGGCAACAGCTATGATGGTCATACCCTTCTGGGCAAGAGATTTTGCGATATAGGGACCAATACCGCGGGAGGCACCAGTGATAAGGGCTATTTTACCTTGTAATTCCAATTATAGAGAGCCGGATAAAGCTTGAATTGAAGCTAACAACAAAGATGGATCTGTTGAATGGGGCGCATTCGCTGGATCAAGAAGATCCATTTCAGTTGCGGCCTCCGTAAACATACCGGTATTGTAATAAGATTGGATGAGTGACATTCGTACATCTTTATAATCCACAGAAGTTTTATGGGAAAATTGATAATCTGCTTTACGGGATAATAAATCTATGGCAGCTTCAATGGAATTCCCATATTCATTCACTAATCTACCGGCAATTGCTTTACCAGCTAAGGCATCTAACCTTGTATTATCTGAGATGGAAGCATTGAATTTATCTAACGAGGTACTGAAGTCATAATATCCACCATAGTATTTTCGTTCGAAACTCAAAGTCCAACCCCGGCCTACTGTTGCTTCGGCATTAAGACTGTCGTAAGATTCATGGGTATTGGCAAAATTTATCGCTATCTGAAATTGAGAGGAACTCCCACTATAATCACTGTTTTCAAAAGCATCCCATCCATCGGAAATTGCTGAAATTATGTCAGTCGTTTTGTCCATAATTCCTGAGAGGGTTACTTTCATTGGATTTGTCTTAACCGAACTGTTATGATTAATAATTAATTGTTTGGTTACGCTCGTTGTTGTGGGTGAATATCTTATGGGAATCGCTTGAGATTTTCCCGGTTGGATTATATGAGAGGTCACACCATCAACAAAGGAGAACTCACTAGAAGAAACAGAAAAATCTATTTCCAAATCAAAACCGGAATCCGCATTGTTGGTGACGGTTAAATCCATATCTTTATAACCCCCTTCTTCCACCATCCCAAACTCAAGGACATTGGGTGAATAAGTAAAAGAAACAGGGGATACCCCTTCACCATTTATATACATTTCAGCAAATGATTCTTCATTCGACACCGTTAGTTTCGCTGTATAAGATTCCACTGATGAAGGTCGGAAGGTAATATATATTTCCTTCGATTCATTTTTTTGCAGCGTCAGTACACCATTAAAATCCATCGTAAATTTAGGAGAATCCATAATATTAATTTCACCGGTAAATGCACCCGTCGAATTATCCGTATTTTTTATGCGAACTTTCTGTGACATGATTTGATTCGCTTCAACTTTACCAAACTGAAGTTCGGTTGGTTCAAATATTATCTCATAATGGGGATCCACTTTGTCTTCACAGGCGAACATGAAAAGGAGAAACGAAAAGGCTAAGAAAAATATGTTCCGCAGATTCATCTGGATAATACCATTTTTTTGGTATGGGAAAATCCATTGGATGAAATTCGGTAGAAATAGACACCGCTAACAGCTGGTGTACCCTTTTCATTGTTTCCATTCCATAAAATTTGATACCGGCCTGCGGGCTGAAATTGATTAACTAACGTAACCAATTCCCTTCCAAGAATATCGTAAATCATTAATGAAACAGATCCACTTTCAGGGAGATCATAATGGATCATTGTCTCCGGATTGAATGGATTAGGATAATTTTGAAACAATGCATATTCCGTTGGTATGAGTAAATTATCATTTATGGCCAATGGCATACCGCTTCCACGACGAATTAAGGTATATTCACCTAAATGGGAGCCAACTCCTTCGATCCGTTTTCTGTCATCAGAAACAAATGCTCTTAACTCACGCCAGGACTCACCATCCCAGTATCCAATGGACACATCTTCAGGATTATGGTGACCAACATCCATTGCTATTCGGGCACCATTCGCCAGTTCTTTTCCCACAGGACTTACTGTATAAATTGAACTCAACTTTTCCGGTAATAAAGAAAGCATCATTGGGGTCGACGGGTTCATATCATCACTGCCAATAATGATATAACTATTTTCAGGTAAACTATTTTCCGGAATGTTCATGATAAAATTATCGTCCCTGGAAACAATATCACCCCCAACTTTTGCCAATGTATAATTCACATTGTATGTAAAAGTCGTATCAATATTATCCCTACCGTATAGAAAAGTACCCCTGGCATTAATGTCCAAAGCACCGCTGGTAAAAAGCCGATAATTTTCTGTAACCAAAATACTATCATTTCCTGCCATTGATTGGGAACTAAGAATGGTTTCAATTCCATTATTTTTAGCCGTAATGACCATATTTTCGGCACCCATAACAGAATTCCCAATAATGAACAAGTTTAGTTCATCTGTGAAGACGGGATTCTGCATAAACCCAGCGTTCAAATCAGGAATTGTTGAATCGGCAATATAAAATGATGCCCGCATAACATAGTTCCAACCATCAAGGGAGGTTCCACTGATGGAAAAACCCTGGAGTGGGTCCAAAACACCACTGCCATTATAATTATAGGCATAGGTATAGTTTTCGCCATTCACATTTTTATCCATGGCAAAGTAGGTCCCTACCGTATCATCATCAACAATACCAATAACAATTTCCCCAAGGTTGGATAACTTCTCTTTATAGGGGGTCATATCAATAACAGTCCAGTTTCCCGTGATACCTGACCTTTGGGTAGACCAATGGATTGGTTCCACAACATTTTCAACATTTCCATCATCGTCTAAAATATTCCACACATGGATATTAAAATCTTTATCGGCTCCAGCCGGTGTTCCTGAACCGGTAAATTCCTGGTCAAAGGCTACAATCAAACTTATTTTAACTAATTGGTTGATGGCCATTTTTGGATCAAATTTGACACCCCACCCCCAACCGGTATGATTATTCCCCCAACCAAGATAACCAAATTGACTCCCGTCTGACGTTGTGAATATATCTGCTGATCCATCATCATGGGCAATTTCTACAAAACCCGTCCAACCTGATGCATCTGTTCCTGTGGATACATAATCATACTTCATGGCAGTGTTTTGCTGATTCACCACAACAAAAACTGCGGTCCTTACTTTGAGGGAATTCTCGTGATAGACTAAATGTTTTACCCCATTAGAAAGTGTATTTACAACTGCAGATGAATCATTGAATTCTATGGATCGAAAATGGGGCGTCCCACTGGATGTTGCAGTAAATGTAATTTCCATTGAATCCACAGACGATTGGTATTCGACATAATTTGGAGAATAATTCATGAGAGAATTACCGGCCGATTCCACATTACCCGATATGTGTTTTTCGGTTGACCGGGCTCTCATGGGAAGCCATATATCATATCCATATTTCGGATCAAGTGCTTTATAATCCAAATAATTAGCAGTAAACCAATCCACGAGCCATTCTCGATATGATTTTCCCACACTGTGATTGGTTAACAATTGGTCAAATGCGCTCCAACTCTGCATGGCATTACCCCCGGCATTGAGCTGGACAAATTCTTTGATCGCCCCATCTCCCAATTGTTCTACATAATAGACTGTAAATAAAGATGCCATGGCATAATGGGCTGCATCGGTCACCCATGCCCACCCAATTTGATCTGCCTGATTTAAATAATGCCCATGAGAAATATAATTACCCCCACAGACAATGGTGGCCATTTCACTCAATCCCTCATTGAATTGAACTGTTTCATATTTATCATAATTATAATGGATTAAATGCTGCAATTCATGGGATAATGTACCTTGGACGTAAGACACACTTGAGTGCGTATCTAAATAAACAATATCTCGTTGATTGCTTCCAGATTGATTGGTTTGATCTTGTCCTGTGAAATATCCGCCTGCCCCAGAGAAAATATCCGCAAATAAAAAATCTACAATGCCATCGCCGTCGTAATTTGGCGGTGATCCAAAATATTCCAATTCTAAATCGTATATGCCTTTAGAGGAATCTCGGGAACCTGCTGGCGTACTTTCTTCCAACAATTTTAAGTAATCTGCTGCCAGTGATGCGGATATATTTGATGAACTTGATAGTTCGACTGTATCCGCCCAAATGGCTGTGTGACTCCCCTTTGCCAGCATTTCTGCTACCACTTCCTCACTTTTCGTCCCGCCGGACCCGTCGTCAACCATCACCCAAAATTTTTGAATATCTCCCACATTTGAAGATTTATAACGGACCGGTGGAATTTGCATTCGGTCATACACATCCGGATATTCCGATTTCATTCTCGCCATGTGGTTTTCCATAAACTCCTCAGTAATCGTTGGAACCGCACACAACGGTAGAATCGGTGCCTCTTTTATATAATCAATGGGACCGGAGCTTATGGTGGCCCGATGATCCTGAGCAGGAATCAGACTCATGGATATACTTATGATCAATATGGCTATGTATTTATTCACAATGGGGTTACCTCGAGGGCGCAAAATTATAATTTATCATTCCCTGAACCAACTTGTTATTTTGTTTTCTCTCTCGGGAGCCTCTCATCCATATCCGCAACCACATATGCCATAACAGCCATGGTTGCCACACATCGATTAAATTCATCCTGATCTAGTTTATCCCAAGTATCCGCATTGGTGTGATGATACCAAAAATATTTAGAACCCTCAACTCTCAACCCCATACCGGGAACTCCTTCACGCATGATCGGTCCAATATCAGCTCCACCACCGCCTTTCGTAATAATACCAGATTCTATTGGTGTCAATAGGGTACCAATATCCTGCAATATGGCTAATGCATCATCAGTTCCACTAAATCCAAATCCACTGGGTTTAAATACGCCCGCATCGGATTCTATAGCTAAAATATGGTTATCCAATGATGCCTTATGGGCATCCCTATAGGCGTTGCCACCCCGTAATCCGTTTTCTTCATTTGTCCATAAAACCACCCGAACGGTTCGCTTTGGACGAAGACCCAAATCCTTCATCAATTTTACCGCCTGCCAAGCAGCAACACATCCGCCGCCGTCATCCATGGCGCCCTGACCTACATCCCAGGAATCAATATGGCCACCCATAACAATCACCTCATCAGGATACACACTGCCTTTGATTTCCGCCACCACATTTCTTGAGGGCGAATCATCTTCGTAATGACCTTCCATCTGCAATTTGATTTTAACCATTTGACCTCGGGCTGCCATTCGACCAATCATGGCTGCATCCTCTACCGTAATTGCAGCGTGGGGGATTTTTTCTACGCCATCTTTATAATGGCTATTTCCTGTATGGGGCGTATTCATTGAAAAAGGACCCACTGATCGAATAATACTGGCCAGAGCTCCCACCTCCGCTGCCGCAACGGCTCCTCGGGAACGATACTGCACCGTTTTTCCGTAATTGGTAAATGGAACATTAAAGAGGACTATTTTTCCTTTTGCATCATTGGCCCTTTCCGTTAATTCATCAAAACTTCCCACCACCATAACTTCCGCCGTAATTCCCGATGGTGGTGTACCAATACTTCCACCAAGTCCCAGCATGGCCATATCCTTTTTCCAGGGAGCAATCATTTGAGCTGATTCATTCCCGCGAACCCACTTGGGAACCATTACATGCTCCCCATGAACGTTTTCTAATCCATCCTTCTCCATTTCCGACAGAATCCAGTCAATGGCATTTTCTAAATTTTCACTACCGCTAATCCGAGGACCAAAAGTTTCACACATTTCTCCTAACCGGAGAAATCCCGCCGTATCGGACATGGCCGCATCAATCAATTTTTTGCCATCTGATTGATGTTGTTTTGCAATAGACCCTAAGACTATATCTGATGTACTTGACGAAGGTTCGTGTGATATATCAACAAATCTTATATCTTGTCTCGAAGCTTGTGGCGGTTGACATCCAATGAATATTGGAATTAAGAGGGTAATAAAATATGTTTTCATATGTTCTCCAGAATTAGGTTAAAAATACATTAAATATCATCATTAAAAATGAAATGTCAAAACACCGACCATAATCAATATGAAATAGTTCACCAATACGGCAGCACCTGCATAATCTTTAGCAAATCGCTGACCGAATATTAGTGCAACTAAATTAATTCCACAAAGCAATAGACCATAAAGGAGAAAATCGAAATCATGGTAAATAATGCCGTAGGCAACGCCAATAAAACATAACAATCCACCAGCTACCTCAAGAATTGTAATAACGATAAGTAATAATGGTACTGTATTTCTGAAAAATGTTTGTGAAAAATGGTCGGTTAAAAAACTAAGATTTCCCTTCCAGTCTGTTACTTTATCCAGACCGGATTGAATAAAACAAATTCCCAAAAATGCACCAATGAGAATTTGAACCAATTCAATGATTGAGTACCCTAATAATGTCATCATTTATTGTCTCCTTCATTAAAAAAAACTTGTGCCTGAGATTTCATCTTTATGGTGAAGGTAACGGAACGATTGAAAGAGAATAAGGATAATAAAAAGAATTAATAGACTTTCTAAAACCCTTATATACAACAAAACCCCATTCCGAAAAATCAGAATAGTGTTTTTACGAGCGAGAGACGAGATTCGAACTCGCGACATCCACGTTGGCAACGTGGTGCTCTACCAGCTGAGCTACTCTCGCGATTAAATAAATTTTTCAATAATCAAAAATTTAAGACGAGATTTCCCGATTACTCGGGACGACATCCACGTTGGTCCCAAATCTTCGGGAGTGTTATACTCCCGACCCGTCGAGAGGCTACTTATCCGTCCCAATCACTATTAACTATATTGCGGGTGGGCTCTCGCATTAATTTATGGAGAAAAATAACTCCATTTAAGCGGCGCAAAGTTAATGGTGTTTATAAAATCGTCAAACGGGTTTTGGAAAGAATTCCAATCTTTTTTCATTCCGATATAAAATCACGAATGACATGACTAAATAAGCAATATCTCTTAGAATCGTTTCCAATCCAATATTATCACCTGTTTCTGTTGATACAGAAAAACAGCCGCATTCAATACTAATTCCTCTAGCCAGTGCTTGGGAAATGGCAAAGATGAATACAATATTCATCACGATGCACATAATGGCTGCACCATCCACCATGATCCCGGCGATTAAGCAAACGCCTACCAGGAGTTCCAGCCAGGGCAATACCATGGCCATCATATTTTCTAACCCAAAAGGTACCGCATGATAATTACCAATAGCGGTGGCGAAAGCAGCAGGATGAGCAATCTTATCCCAGCTTGCATATATAAATATGATTCCGATAATTAATCGGAAAAAGAAAACAATCTGCACTTTAAAATAGCGTGTCATTCGTCCGACTCACTTGGATATTCCGCTTTTGACCATTCCAGCCAACCCCCTTTAAAGACATACAATTTATTAAATCCAGAATCCTGTAAATCATATGCCAAGTCTTCACTGTCGCCACAGCCTGGATCACCGCAATAAACCACGAGAGGCGCATTCTTTTCCTGGATTGCTTCAATTGAAAAAATGAGTTCCATTAAAAATGCATTTTTAAGCGCCCCCTGAATATGTCCTGCGGTATAATAGGCATCATCCCTCGCATCCACAAAAAGAATACCACCATCAAAAAGATTTTTTGCTTGGTTCAAAGATATGGCTAAGAGAACGGGATCATTACTTTCAGTTTCTTGTGCAATGGAATCAGCAATCTCTAATTCCGGTGCAATCCATGGAATCGCATCACCCCTAACTAAATTGGAACCAAACCCAATGATACAAGAAAATAATATAAGAAACGCCGCTTGACCGATTGGGGTGCGGATATTCATTAATTTAAACTTTGGAGGCCCTTTTTATCTAAGGTGTTGCAGGTTTTTAACGTTTCATCTACAACAGCCAATAGGGTTTTTTCACTGGCCACACCGCGTCCCAATGGGATTAATGAGTAAAAGGATGTATTAAGCCCATCAAGCAAAGCTGATTTTGATTTTGTTAATCCATCTTTGTATTGGCTTACCATATTTAAAACATTTGGATTATTTTTATATATTTCTTCTAAGGGTCGATTTAGATCCCGTTTTTGCAAGTTATTTAATCTTTGTTCAAAAATGGAAACCGTCATCATAGCACTTGTCACATCTTTGATGGGTTGGGTATTATCCGCAATATCCACGTCAAATCGGCCCACATACTTACCCTGAATGCCAAAACCATATGTAAGCGGCAACCGAGGATCTTGCGATTTTTCAGGACGGGTGCGCGTTGTTTCTCGACTGAGATAAATATAATCTACTTCCGATAAGTCATCCATTGCATTAAATGCCTGGACTCTCGTGGTATTAAATAACATGACCAGCAGATCAACCTGAGGTCTTAATTCTGCTATTTTCATTTTAGCCGATTCAACATAATCCTTTACTTCAATGGCTTTTTCTGCTGCGGGAAGAGCTGTCGTAATACCAAATACACCAATTTTTAATCCATTCTTTTCGATTATTTTATGTGGAATAAAAGCCAATTCTTCTGTGCCGGCTTTTACGATATTTGAGGACATAAAATTCGTGCCAAATGTGGTTTTCATTTCCTGAAGAAATTCATATCCTGCTGCCAGATCAAAATATCCTACGTTATAAATATAATCACCCATCGTTGCAGATGATTCTAAAAGGGTCTTCGCTTTAAGTTTGGATGATGCTTCTTTCCCCACGACAAGGTAGTAGTTATCAAACAATGCATCACCTGCATCTAAAAGAATGGGGTCAACACCACTATCTTTTACCTGACTAATATAAGTAGATCTTCTGGGCAGACCGCCCAGTGGATTGGCCTTTCATCCGCAGGGGTCAAGCTGACCCCGAACATTCGTTGTAACTAATAATGTGATTTCTTTTGCATTAGATTTTTTCTCTGTACAGGAGCATAATCCCAATAGCACAATGACTATAGCGAATGATTTAAAATATTTCATATTTGAATTTATTCCTTTTGGAGTGTGATTCCCAACGGTCTATCCACCGGACGGTTTTGCTGAAAACCCTTTTTTAATTAAAATGGTTAAAACTTTGTCACGGACATTTCCCTGGACCAGAATTTCATGATCTTTTACCGATCCACCCACGCCGCACTTTTTTCTCAATAATTTTCCCAATGCGTTTAAATCTTGTTTGTTTCCTTTATACCCTCGGACAATTGTTACAATTTTTCCACCACCCCTCCGATCTAAATGGACCCGCAAGTCTTGAGTTTTATTGATGCCTGGCGCCTCTCTTTCGGTCGGTTCAGCGGAAAATTCTGGATGGGTCGAATACACAATATTTGAACGATTATTGTTCATAATAGAAACAAATTCAGTCTTGTTTTACTCAAGGATCAAAGGGTTTTTCTGCTTCCATTCCTTTAGATTTACAGAAATAAAAGAGTGCCCATTACTTGCCATGGCAAGAAATATTTGATTGGATCCCTCACTATCCGGAAGAATAGTTAAAGAAGAAAATTGATGATCCCCATTTGAAATTTGGCTTAAATATTCAAAATCATCACCGGGAGTTACTGGGTTTTTATTCTTCATCTTGAAAATGCGGCCTTTTGATGTTAATAGGATAAATCCCATTTCTGATATCCCAAAACGATAATGGACCGTACTCACAACATATTCCGGCATGGATTTCATTGCATCCATCATCATATCTTTACCGGCGGAATTAAAATTGGCTAATGTTTTTTCAAGATTCTTAACCAATGCTGATGAAATCGATTTCCCATCTTTCCCCGGATCCCCCTTTTCTCCTGGATCCCCCTTTTTTCCTGGAGGTCCACTTTCCCCGATTGGACCCATTTCCCCAGGAAGTCCCTGTGGCCCCGGAGCGGATGGTGATGCACAGGCAGCAAACCAAAGTGCAATTGCGACTAATATTATTCTCATGTATTGAACAAAAATTGCCATGCCCTACCCCAGGCCATGGACATGATGATAAACAATTCACTTAAAATAGCCGTTCCAAAAAAGATAATGGCTCTGCGAAGATGCTTATTTTTATACGCATTAATATGGCCAAGTGCATATAACTGAGATGAAAACATCATATAGGTTTCTTCACTGTTCTTCGTGACTTCGAATAGATAATTGGCATATTCAACGGGGTTTTTAAATTGAATAATTCCGCCAAAAAATGTGGCATTTACATCAGGGAGTTCTTCTTGTTCTTGATCATTTCGTAACCGCGGGACAATCACAAGCATCAAGTTTCCTATTGCAAATAATGCGGCAATAAAATAAATAATTACCATGACGGTGATAAAATAGGTAAAATTAATTTTCAAAAAATGGACAATAAAAAAAACCATAAATACACCCAAGATTGACATGAGTGTAAACGCTTTTTGATCTGTCCTCTGGAGAATATTTTGCTCACTTTGGAGAATTTGAAAAATGGGTGCAATATTACTATGTACATCCGGTGACAAATTTTTAGATCCTTTTGGTTTTCCTAAGTTTGGTTTTTCTTTCGACATAAGTCTCCTTTTGCGTTCTTGCGTGTAAAACAATATAGCAAGAGATTAAGGGTTGTATTCATCATTTTGCAAGTTTCGCTTTAAAAAAAAGCCATCCAATCGTTTGATGGATGGCTTTTTTTTAAAGCGAATTTAATGGCTAAATTAACTTCGAGGACGGGCTTCGTTTACAACAAGCGCACGACCAGAAAGTTCTTTTCCAGTTAATCCTTCGATGGCTGCTTTTGCTTCATCGTCCGAAGACATTTCAACAAATCCAAAACCTTTTGACCGACCGTTGTATCGATCAGAAATGATTTTTGCTGAAGTGACTTCACCATATTCCTCAAATGCACCTTTCAAATCATCTTCAGAAAGATCATAGCTAAGGTTACCAGCATAAATATTCATATCACTTTATTCCTTTAGTTTCATTTATCAATTTTAGGACTCGATTAAATGAACTTCATTAAATCATATAATAAACAAAATGCAGTCATCTCGGGCAAATCCTGATCTTGGAATTTATTACTTTTTTATTGAAGTACAAACCTATGATATAGAACATAATAATATAGACTAAATAGGAATTAATGTGGAGCCGGACGGGATCGAACCGACGACCTCTTGACTGCCAGTCAAGCGCTCTCCCAACTGAGCTACGGCCCCATATTCATGGTGCGAAATTATAGTTTTATTTCAACACCAGACAATTAATTCTTCCGCTCTACCAGTGGTTTTCCCAAAAGATTATCTTTAAAATAAGTAATCATCTTTTTATAAAGATTTTTTCGCGCATTACCGCCGGACATCCCATGGGGACGATTTGGATAATAGAAAATATCCAATTGTTTATCATGCTTCACAAATTCTTCCACCAGCCAGGTCGTATTTTGCGAATGTACATTATCATCACCTGTCCCATGGATAACCAGTAATTTCCCATTAAATCGATCTACATAGGATAAAACCGATGTAGAGTCATACCCGGCACCATTATCCTGTGGCAACCCCATGGAGCGTTCTGTATAAATAGAATCATACAATCGAAAATCCATCACCGGCGCCACGGATACTCCCACATCGAATAAATGGGCATTTTTGGTGAGCATTAGTCCGGTAAAATATCCACCGCCAGACCATCCCCATGCACCAATGCGATTGGGGTCCGCGATCCCTTGTTCTACTAAATATCGTACCCCAGCAGCCGTATCCTTCGCCAGGTACTGAGCCATATCTCCATAACTTAAATTTTTAAATGCTTCTCCCCTGCCACTCATTCCCCGGGCATCCATAGAGAAAATAATAAATCCCTGCTGGACCAAATATTGGTTCCACAAACCGCTCCATCGGTTATTCACGATCTGGGTGCCGGGCATACCATATCCATGAACAATAACCGGGTAACGTTTTCCTTTTATATAGTCCGGCGGATAGGTCAAAATACCATCCAATATGGTGGAACTATCTGCCGTGTTGAAGTGGATAATTTCGGGATAGGACCAATCATAAACCTCAAACTGTGATTTGTCCGTTTCATCCAGAACCATTAGTACGTTTCCATCCATGTTTTTCAGAATATGTTTCGTTGGCGTTTGTATACTTGAATAGGAGTCAATAAAGGCATTGCCTTTTGGCAAAACTTTTATGGAATGTGAGCCTTTTTCTTTGGTTAATAGTTTAAGATTGGTGCCATCAAATTGGATGGAATAAAACCGCGTTTCAAAGACTGATGCTTTATTGGCGGTAAAATAAACAATTTCATTTTCCTCATCTAAGTGTATAATCCTTTTTACTTCCCATTCACCATCTGTGATTTGCTGCACCAATTCACCGGCGGCAGTATGGATGTATAAATGGTGCCATCCAGAACGTTCAGACATCCACACAATATTACCATTTTTTAAGAATTTATAATTTCGGTGAAGTCCGACCCAACCAGCTTCATCCGATTCACTCAGACCGCTAATCGATTTTCCGCTTTTTGTGGCTACCGTCAAAAATTCCCAGTGTTTTTGAAGGCGATTCATCCGCATAACTGTTAATTTTTTCTCCGCTGTCCATTCCATCCACGGATAGTAAGTGTCTTTTACATCGCCAATATTCATTGATTTTCGCCGACCCTTTTTAACATCCACCACGAATATTTTCATGGAAGGATTTGGTTGCCCTGCTTTGGGATAGCGTATTTTTTTCGTGGTTGGATACAATTCCATTTCATCAAACATCGTGAATATGGGTACTTGAGATTGATCTTCTTCCCAATAGGCGATATACCGGCTATCCGGCGACCAGCGATAAGCATCAAATGAACCAAACTCCTCTTCGTAAACCCAACCAAAATGGCCATTTGAAATCACATCCGATCCGTTGGATGTAAGCTGTTTTTCTCGATGTTTTACCAAATCATAACTGTAAAGATTTTGATCTTTGCGGACATACGCAATTTTATGGCCATCCGGTGAAAACTTAACATTGCGCAATTCAGCATTCTTTTCACTGACTTTTTGTATTTTTTTCGATTCAGTATCCAATACATGATAAGTTCCATAATAAGAATGTCGCCAGATTCTTTTTCGATCCGAAAGCAATAAGAGTTTATTTCCCGATTTATCAAAACGAAAACTGCTTACTTTTAGTTTTTGCCCCTTAAGATAAAAAGCGGTACTATCTACGAATTCTATCGTATCCCGTTCCGGAAAAGTAACTTTCACAATATCGCCTTTAAATATATCCTTTCCCCAAGTTAAAAAAGCATTTTCATTGGGGAACCAGACCATCATTCCCAAACTAGCATATTTAAATGGTGATTTTCCTTGAACCTGATCAAAAGACAATCGTTTTCCTTCCCCGAAAAGACATGTAGCCAATAACAATGGTATTAGTAATCGAATCATTATGTTAAAGTCCTTTTTATTTTCCTTAATAATTGTGTCATCATTTCGAAATTCATTCGTCCTGTGTTCACATTCCTCGGACTGGGATGGTAACATCCCCATAGTATCATTCCATTCGGTAAAACATATTGTTTATCATGCCCAAAGGGATAATCCTTCATTTTAAGATCAAAATCATGTCGAAAATACTTTAGACAACCATCAAATCCTATTTTCCCTAAAGCCAAAATCACTTTTACTTGTGTCAATAATTCCATTTCTTTTCGGAAGAATGGAGCACAATTCTGTAATTCCGCCGCCGTTGGTTTATCTTGAGGCGGTACGCATTTCAATACGGGTGTCATGAATGTATTCTTCAACTCCAAACCATCATCTAATGCATCAGAATTGGGTTGGTTAGATAAGCCTTCTGCGTGGAGACAATTTACCAAGAACTCCGCGGACTTGTCACCAGTAAAAACGCGGGCAGTTCTATTGCCGCCGTGGGCCGCCGGTGCCAACCCTACAAGTAATAGTTCACCCTTGGGATCGCCATATCCCGGGATGGGTTTCCCCCAATAGGTCCAATCCCTAAACTGTTTTCTTTTTTCTTTGGCCACTTTAGTTCGGAAATCCACAATCCGAGGACAACGATCACAGGTAATAACGGATTGATACAAGCTGGATAATGGTCCCGATTGAATAAGGGGATGTTGGTCAGGTGTGGGATGAAGATTCGCCAATGAAATTCCTTAAATGATGACTGGGAAATTAGATCATTAAATATAAAATAGTAAAGGTACCATTGCTCATTGCGTTTGGGCAGGTGAGACACATAAATTCGCACCCCTTCAATTGAAGGGAAAAAACCATTTTTACTTAAGGATATTATTTTATGGGAATGATGACAACCCTTCGCAATCGAATGCACGTCGTATTGTGGGCGCTTTTAGCATTATTTGTTTTGAGCATGACCATAGGCGGCCTGGTGGGCGGTGCAAATATTATTGATCAGTTATTGGGCCGCGTCAGTCCGTCTGAAGCTATTGGTGCAGTAAATGGATCATTAATCACACCGGATCAATTTAATCAGGCTGTTAATGCACGGATGGAAGCCATCCGCAATTCCGGTGCGCAAATCACTGATCAGCAAATGGATGCAATACGTGAGGAAGTTTGGAACGCATTTATTGAAGAACGATTAACGGAACAAGCCATTGATGATCTTGGCATCACTGTCGGTGATGATGAAATTATTTACCAGTTGGAGCATAATCCGCCCAATGAGATTCAACGGCTATTTTATGCCAATAACGCATTTGACAGGGATACATACAATCAGGCATTGAATACGCCAGGTATGATTGACTGGGAACCCATCGAATCATGGATGCGCCATTTTTATATTCCCCGGTTTAAGCTCCAGCAGTTTATTAATATGTCCGCTATTGTGTCGGATGGTGATGTGAAGAATGAATTCATCAAGCGGAATGTTGATTTTACCATTTCTGCCCTTCATATTACCTCTCGTGCGATTGAAGATGCGGTTCAAAAACCAACCGATGAGGATATGTTAGCAAATTATAAATCACGTCTGGATGATTTTGAACAGGATGAAAAACGACATTTATCCTACGTTAGTTGGGCAAAAGCACCTAATGCAGAAGACACACTAAACGTTATGGGAGAGATTGAAACCATTATGGCCCAAGCCAGAAATGAACAGGATTTTGTTACATTAGCCAATATCCACACTCAGGATCCCAGCAACCAAGTTTCTCCAGATTCCGGTCGCGGTGGTGATTTAGGGTGGTTTGGAAAAGGTCAAATGGTTCCCGCATTTGAAACAGCCGCTTTCTCGGCTCAAAAAGGGGACGTAGTGGGTCCGGTTCTTAGTCAATTCGGGTATCATATAATCAAAGTGGAAGACTTCCGAAATAAGGGAGAAGAAAAACAGGTAAAAGCAAGACATATTTTACTGAAGGTAAATATGGGACAAAATACACAATCCAACTATCGTAGAAAAGCCACCCTCTTCAGTTATGATGCGCAGGACTATGGATTCTCCGCAGCTCAGGATTCACACAAGGTTCAGTCCATCTCTGCAAAATCCATTGGTGAAAAAGATATATTTTTAGGCACACTCGGACCATTTCGTTCTGCAGTCCGCTGGGCATTTAATGCTGAAGAAGGGGCTATTTCTGATCCTTTAGAAAGTAATGATTATTATGCTGTTTTTTCTCTGGATTCTATTACGCCTGCTGGTGTGGCTCCATTTGAAGAATCAAAAATACAAGTACGCGCTTCCCTTTCAAGGGAAAGGGAAAATAATGCAGCTGAAAAGTTGGCCATTGAATTGAAGGATCTTTTGGATGGGGGTGCATCTTTTGCCTCTTTGAAAAAAGATAATGATAAACTCGATTTGATACCTTCTGATGTGAAAAAATTATCCGGGTCGTTTATTTCTCTGGGCAAATCAGACCAGGTAATAGGCGCATTACTCAATGCCAAATCAGGAAATTTAATTGGACCGGTTAAAACCTTTCGTGGATATGGTATTATTCAACTCAAGAATATCAGTTCCTTTGATTCCACCGCATGGAACCTTCAGAAAGATTTGATTCGACTTGATTTGGTTCGTCAAAAACAAAACCGTATATATCAAAGCTGGATGACTGATTTGATAGACAACGCCGATATTGTGGACAACAGAAAGTATTATTTTTAGATAAATTTTATACGTCCGATAATCATCCCCAAACTGAACGCGCCATTCGGCCAAGTGGATGGCCCGTTTGCTTAGTTAACTTTAGCTTGATATGATGAACGCTTTTCTGCCTAAAGATTAGTGAAGTCATATAGTGAATCATTTCAATTCTTTTGCAGTAAACCAAAACTCTCTTGCAAAATTTTAAACGTATTATAAATATAAAGGGCTTCGGTAACCAACCGAAGCCCCCTACTTATATGCAATTGATTCTTTACATAGTATATTTAGCAATCAAAGAATCTTGGGATTCTTGTTGGAGCAAAGAGAGGTAATTGAATCCCATACTCCGTGATTTTAATAGCAACTCACAAAGAAGACCTTTAAATGCCTGTCTAATAATAAGAAATGGGTCTGTATGTAATCGCCAAGAAACCCCTTAATTATATCTTAAAATTTGGATTTTTTACAATTTTTTGGCGTATTTGGCTTGAATTTCTTTAAAACTAAATTCAAATGGATGTTCCAAAACTTCCAAATAATATCGTGTATAGGTATCATATATTGATTTTGCTTTGGCTTCACGATGAGAATAAAGCAGTCCCATTATGGCCCAATGGAAGCCGTCATCATCCAAATAATCCCACCGAAGCACCTGCTGTCCCAATTTTCCCAGTTTACGCCATTGGTCGGTAGCTTGATACGATTGACTCAAATTATCGGCAAGACGTTTTGCCTTGCTGCGTATATCCTCTCGAATGTTATCCATCCAACTTTCATTGATATCATCGCATAAGGACCCATTATCATACAACTGGAGTGCCCTTTCCATTTGGGAGAGATCCCCATGGGAGTTTGCATGAACAACGGACATAAAATAGTGGAAATCTGAAAAATGATCTTCATTATAGTCTAAAAAAATATTGTGCTCCTGGGTGTGAATAATACCTTCGAATGGATTCAACATCCGTCTGATTTGAGACATAGCAACATATCGGCTGTTTCCCGCGCTTTTTTGGGGGGAATCAGGCCAAAATTGGGTTCGAATCCGTTGGGGCGCTACACCGCCATCCCCTTTTAAAACAATGAATATAAACAATAGACGTGCTTTTTTAGATACCCAATCATCTGGAGATAATTCTTTTCCAAATTTATATAATCTAAAATGACCAAAACACTGGATGGCAAAATTATGTGTCAAATATGGATTATCCTCTCCGTTTTCATCGATAGCTATCGCGTATCCCAATTGCTTTTCTGTGGCCTCCCCATTCCTTTTCCAGCGAAATCCGATAATGCCTAATGATACAATTAATGCGGCGATACCAAACCCATACCGGCCCCATGATTCAATAAATGATACAGGCGGAGGGTCCATGGGTGGATAATTAATTGTATGCATTTGGATTAACACCCCATTAGAAGCGGATTCTTCTTTTCGAGTTACTATCGTCAATTTCCCTGTTTTCTTACCGATAAACGGTTTGCTTAGACCGCCAATCTTTAAATGTTCGCTGTTGGGAAGGATTGATTGATTTTCTATCTCATAAGTTTCTGCATTGATAGAAACCAATTTAATGGGTGCATTATTGTAGGGCTTTTCCGATAAAGTAAGGAGGAAACGGTTTATTTCATCTGAATATCCAAGTGATATATTCGTATATTCACCCAGTGATTCAAATGTACCTTCTTTTTTTAATTCCAACGTTTTTCGATTGAATTTCCAAAATCCAGTAAAATTACGCCATCCTCGCTCCTGCATTCCACTTTCATTCCCTACACCTCCAAAAATATAAATGCAATTCGGGTCTGGTCCCCTGGAAACGGCGGCACCAAACCTTGGATGGAATTGATCGCCCCACACGGCCAATGTATCCCAGGTGGTACTGACAAAATCAAATTGTCTAATATGGTTCTTTGTGCGGTACCAGCCATACCCACCGATTAAATAAAGTTCATGGGCCTCCATATCATAAAAATGTGCCGGTGTATGGTAATGATTTTTCTCCCCGGGTATCGTGTAATTTGTTTCTTTATTGTTTCCCAGATCGATTGTATAATATTCAGTCCCATTTCCATGAAACCCATATATTTTTTCTTGAATTGAATTATGAAAAATATAATACCCATCCTTTAATCCCATTTTAACATTAGGATATATTTGTATAAAACCATGGATTTCTATATTATATGTTTCAATAATATCTGAAACGAAGGTGAGAATAGCTGGATTTTCCGTTGCGGCAAACACTTCACGGCCGGATAACTTTATTAAATCTTCTAATTGCCAAACCGTATGGGACTCATATTCCCATTGGGTGTTGGTTGCTTCGGCCTGCCGACCCCCGATATGGTCGTAAGCAAATACCCCGGAATATTCGTTGAGCCTCCAATGATGGCGCGGACCAGTCTTATCCGATAGTTTTATACCTTTTAAGGTCATACTGGGTACATCCTGTGTGTCGGGTGTATGACCAAATATGATGCGGATATCCTGTTCATTCAGCATGGGAATCCTTATCACACGAACAATGTCATTGTTTAATACCATTCTCACTTCATCGAATAGCATATTATAGGTAACGGATAAATGAAACCAATTCAATGGCGTTAATTCCGATTTAGGTATTGGTATAGATATCATACTTTCGAATTCTTGAAAACTGAGTTCCAAATAAGTTGTATCGGGGTGTTTAAAATCTACATTAGACAATAGACTTATAGGCAGGGAATCTGCCTTGAGTTGGAAAATAAATCCAAATGGCTTGGGATTCCTCAGGGAAAAGTCGAAAGAAAGGGTAAATTCATTTTCAAAATGAATCGGATCCTCAAAGGATATATCTAAAGACGAAAATTCGCCATTTTCAACAAAATCATACTTATTATAAAAACGGAGGCCGGCACTATAGTCCTGACCCATCAGTCCTGGAAAAAGAAAGATCACCGCCAGAATGCTCCATCTTAAATTCGTCTTAAAATCGATAATAATAGACCTTAATAATTTCTTAAATTTCATCATATCAAAGGGAATTTGGAGATAAAATATTAATAATTCAAGAAATTAATTGGGTACCCTTAAAAAGGGTATGAGCGTCTTATTTATATCTTAATTATGCTACTTATATATATCCTTCCGATCATCTACTTTCCATATGTTTACAATTTTATTCTTATCGTGAATATAAGAAACAATTAGATAGTTTCGCTGACGAATTCTATATTTGAAATCAAGTCCAGAAAGTTTTTTTACACCATGGGGCCTTGGTTTTAGTGTCCAGAATTAACAAATAGTCTCAATTCTAAAATGCAAGATTGAAATATATAGTGAATGATGGAGAATGGTTCATTCTCCAGTTAGGGGTTTAATTTAGCTTTGGCTCAATTCGGGTTCGAATAATCCATGCAGAAGGATATCCGGATTTCACCAATGTTTGGCGCAGTGATTCCGCATGACGGCGGTCTATAAAATTCCCCATGCGTACTTTATAATTGGGTGCTTCAAAGACAATATAAATTTCTTCGGCGTAACCTTCGGCTAATGTCTGCCGCAATTGATCCGCATTCTCTCGAGTGCGGGTGGCCAAAACCTGCACACGAAACCCCTCAACAATGATCTGGGTCGTGTCGGTTCTATTCTCTGGTTTCTCCTTTTCCATGTTCGGCATCAAGGGCGAAATAATCATAGGCCACCTGGGCTCCGGATCATTGAGTTTATCCGGATCAAAGTCATTTTTATTTTCCTGAGCTAAACCTATACCTATGACACAAATGACTAAAAAGTATTTCATAGCGTTCGAACATCTTCTGAAGGAATCCACCCTTTTTTTCCATCCAACAGAATCACTTCAACCCAACCAGGTTGGGATGTGGAAATATCTACTTTCGTTCCTTCATGAATTCGAAATACCACATTTTCCCCCCGGGCGATGGGGGCAGATCGTACATCCACCACCGATGAAATTACAATGGCGGCCTGATCTTCTGACACGGCCCAATATTTATCCAGCATAATCCACCCAGTAGCGATAACAGCCGTAATCAAAACACTTTGGATTAATCCATCAATTTTCCCAAAAATGAACCCATTATTTCGGATCATATAGAGTACCCCGAGTCCCATAAATAGAATGCCGCTAATGGTGAGCAAATCCAGAATGGTTAATTTCTCGATGATGGCTCTATAAAAAGCAACCAAAAAGAAGTCGTCCGGCGGCTGAATTCGATCCCTTACTTGGGCTTGAACATAATTCAAATTATAATTAATATCCTGATCTCTGGGCGAAAGAATATGGCCTTTTTCGTATGACCAAATTGCCTGTCCAATATTCCCTATTCGAAAGTAAGCATTCCCAAGATTCAAGTATAAATCCTCGTGGGAAACCTGTGCGGACAATTTTTCGTATGCACGAGCTGCCGCCTCAAATTGCTCTGTTTCAAAATACCGATTGGCCCGATTAAATAAGGAATCCGGTGATTGGGCAAAAAGAGAGGCAGAAAAAATCATAAGTATCATGGATCCTCTCATGCCAATGCCTCATCAATCTTTTTTAATATATCTCCCACTTGAGATTGGAGTGCATCCTCTGACTCCGATGCATGTGGACCGAATCTTCCGGCGTCACATAATTGGGTCACAGCCACAATTTCCCCAATCAATTCTGGAGATACCCGACCTTCCAACGCCATTTCGAGGGCTAACGGATCCAAATTTTCTGAAGATAAAAATAATTTTGATTGAAAATATCGGTAAATGATCATGGATGTATGGGCAAAAATATCTTCTTGTGGCTTTGATAAATCTTTCATGGCCAACCTTAAGGCACCTTTTGATTTTCGAATATCAGCCGTGGAAATCCGATTTTCATTCATCTTGGAAAATATACCGGGAAAAACAAATAATGCCACCGCTATCACATAGGTGGTCCACACCCAAATGGGTATGGACTGCTGCCCTTTTTGGCGCCACTGGGGCGATTGCCTCCGGATATAACGAATATCATCCCCAATCATGGTAACATCTTCTCGGTTAAATCGGGTGGATGCAATCATATTTTTATCCCCAGGAGAAACGGTAATGGATACAGAGTTAGACCGAGCCGTAATAAATTTTTCAACCTCAGGATTAAAATAGGTTAATGTGACTGGATGTAAACGGAAATTGCCCGCTGATCTTGGAATTAAGATATAATCCAATTGCTGCTCACCGGTTAAATCATCCCTGAATTCATCCCGTTTGAAGGATAACGTGGGCGGAAATACTTCCATATTTTGGGGAAATGAAATTTCACCCAAATTAAATTGATTGGGATTGCCCGTCCCCTTCACCCGAACTTTATAAGTAATGGCTTCATTCACTTTAACATTTGGTGTATCCACCCAGGATTCGATTTCAAACTGCCCCACTGCACCGGTGAAATCAGCAGGTGCTTCCTTCGGATAAGGGGAAACGTCGATAAATAATGAATCAGATAGAATAAACTGGCGCTGGGTTTCCCGAAACATGGAATTGAAAAAAGGATCATCAAATACACCGCCAGGACGTTTTCTATTGGGCTTATCTACATTGCACGTAACCGTCATAGGTGCAATGGTTAATCGTCCTGTTTGGGTGGGAAACATGGCCGCTTTATATAAAGTTGCAACCTTATACCCCACTCCTTGAATCTGGGTATCCCTGAATCGAACCGTTTGAGTTACGCGAAGATCTTCATTCCAGAATCCCACACTTTTGGGGTATTCTATATTTTCGATGGATAAATTGACGCGGGTAAACAAGCGGTAGGTCACCGTCACCTGCTCCCCGGGATATGCCTGTTCTTTATCTGGCTTTGCTTCAATAAACAGATTGGCCATTTCAGACCGTCCTGCACCTTTCTGAACCTGAATCCCGATGGGATTCGTTTGATATGTTTGTTTTCCAATGATCACAGCCAATGATGGAATATTAAGTTTGCCGTCTTTTATGGGCAATAAGGTCCAACTCAAACTACGTGAACTGGTCATGGCACCATTCACCCATTGAATATTGGTTTGCTGGGCTGGTCCGCTTACAATTTTAAAATGCTTTAAAATAGGTGAAATATTCACATTTGGGATAGCGTCTGCATTTACAGCCACAATTTTAAATCCCAATGTTTCATTTTTGGAAATACGATTTACATCCACAGATGCCGTCACCGTCACTTGACTCCATAAAAATCCAATCAACAAAAGGGATTGAAGTGATCTGTATATAGCTATCTTGTTCAAACTATCACCAATCTTTTGCCAGTTTTCGGGATTTTGACCGGGAAATTTGCTGCTTTTGCATTATTTTTTCATCCTGTTTTAATGCATCTAAAATACTCTCAGCCTGCTTCAAATCCTGAGACTTTTCTTGCTCAGAATCTTTTTGCTCCTGGGACGCCTGTTGCTCTGGATTCTGCTCTTGTTTTTCCTGTTGTTCTTCTTCTTCTTTTTCCTCTTCTTCTTGCTGCTCTTGGTCTTTTTTATCTTGATTTTTTTCTTCTTGTTCTTGTTTTTCTTTTTCCTGATCTTGTTGATCTTGCTCTTGATTCTCCTCACTATCCTTATTCTGATCCTGTTCCTGTTTTTGTTGATCTTCCGGTGGTTTCTCCTGATATTTTAAAAATTCATAATTGAATTTCGCATCTTTATCTTCAGGATTCAACTCCAGCGCTTTTCTGTAAAAAGCCAATGCTTCCTCTTTTTTATCATTTTTGAAAAAGGTATTCCCCAGATTATACATGGCTTTTGACTGCAATTGGACATCATGAGATTTCAAGGATTGCTCAAAACCATGCTTGGCCGTTTCCATATCCCCTCGCTGAAAAGCAGAAGACCCGCGACCAAATTGTGCCTGAGGATTGTTTCTATTGTCCATCAACACCGATTCATAATAATCCTGGGCGGCATCATATTCCTGGCTTTGATAATGGGTGATGCCTTTATCCTGGCCAAAAACCACAGCCAAAGCAACAAATCCTGCAATATATCCTTTATTGCACAAATCGACCCCGCCACTCTTCTTCTTGTTTATTTCGGGTAGGCATGAGCATTCCTGCCAACATAAGACCGATTGATAACACAGCAAATGATTGATATCGATCTTCATATTCTGAATAAATATGGGATTTTAGGGTGCGTTTTTCCATAGAATCAATGGCGGCCATAATGGTTCGAAAATTGGCCGGTTTATTATCAAAGCGAACATAAGTGCCATTGCCTGCATTTGCAATGTCCCGTAGAATCGTTTCATTCATAATGGATGTAATCAATTTACCGCTGCCATCTCTTTTATAGCTTCGAATCCCTTTTTTGCCTTTAATGGGTATCAAGGAACCGGACAATGTCCCCACGCCCACCGTATGAATAATCATGCCTCGACCGGATGCTTGTTTTGCTAAATCAATGGCCTGCCCTTCATGATCTTCCCCGTCACTCACGAGCACCAATACTTTATATTTGGAGTCATCTTCCGTAAAAGCAGATAAACCAGTTTGCAGTGCAGAACTGAGGGCAGTTCCCTGGGTGGGAATCATTTGAGTATCAATCTGATCTAAAAACAACCGGGCCGCTTCATAATCCGTCGTGAGGGGTAAATACATATGACTGGATCCGGCAAAAACAATTATTGCCACCCGGTCGCCCTTCAATTGGCGAATCATCTGTGAAATTTCAAATTTGGATTTTTCCAGACGGCTGGGTTTCACATCTTCCGCATTCATACTGGTGGATACATCAATGGCAAAGACCAGGTCCACCCCTTTGCGATCTACCGGTGCTAATCGAACGCCAATCTGAGGTCCGGATGTGGCAAATACCAATGCAATCAATGATAAAAACATCAATCGTTTTTTCCAGTTAAACCGGTTAGCATCAAATTTATGGAGTAACCGAGCCCGAAGATGATTGTCCGTATCCGGAAGAATAGTATGCTTCCGGCTTTGAACCGTCCACAATATCCACATGAGGGTTAATGGGATGTAAAAATAAAGAATGAATGGAAACCGAAATTCAATCATAAACGCCGCCGAAATAATGTACGATCCAGGGTTTGACCGCCCATACCAAATATTAAAGCAGGAATCAAAAACCATCCGAATAATTCTTTATACCGAGTGTATTCTTTTATTTCAATTTCTGTCCGTTCCAGTGCATCTATCGTTTCATACACTTGTTCGAGACCGGCAACATTGGTGGCTCTAAAATATTGTCCATCTGTGCGTTTGGCTATGGACTTTAGTGTTGCTTCGTCAATCTCGTTCCGGATATAACCCCGACCCGGGATGAATGATACATCTTGATTGGTTCCCGCTCCAATGGTGTAGATTTTAATGTTAAAATTGGATGCCAAATCTGCCGAAGTGAGGGGGTCTAACTCGCCTGCATTATTACTGCCATCCGAGAGTAAAATCATCACCTTACTTTTGGCATCACTATGGCGCAGCCGATTTGTGGCATTGGCAATGGCCATTCCGATGGCTGTTCCATCATAGGATTGTTCTGCCACATTAATCTCATCCATGAGAGACAGCAACACATCCTGATCCACCGTTAAGGGACATTGAATGAAGGATTCACCGGCAAACACCAACACACCAATTCGATCCCCGCTTCTAGCATTAATAAAATCTTTGGCCGTTTTCTTCACCGCTTCCAGACGATTGGGAGAGAAATCTGTGGCCAGCATGGATGAACTGATATCAATAACAAGGATAATATCAACCACATCGACATTGGTTTCCTGAAACGAATCGCGCAATCTTGGCCGTGACAGGCCCATGATGATCAGGGCAATGGTTACATATTGGAGCAAATGTAATATTCGGATGCGCATGCGGCCCTGGTGCTTCATGCGTTCAGAGATTAATGACGATGAAGAAAACCGAAGCGTACCTTCATTCTTTTCGCCGAACTTATGCCGCCAAATAAAAATAAGTGGAATGATAAATAACCCCAGAAATGCCCATGGATTCTCAAAAATAATCATTGATTTTCTTCCCAAAACTCCTTCATGTATTCACCTACGATTAATTTGGATTTTTGTTTCAAATTTTTACGTAATTGGCACGAAAAAGGGACCATGAAGATCCCTTTAAATAAAAGTAATTGATTGGTGAAAATTACCCCGGATTGTTATCCGAGGGGTCATTTTCGGATTCCACTGAATCCTGAGCATCTTTTAATTCATCCTTCACCCCGTCAACAGCGCCTTTGAATTCTCGAATACCTTGCCCCAATCCTTTGGCTAATTCCGGCAGCTTTTTCGCACCGAATAATAATAAAATCACCAAGGCAATGACGACCATTTCCCATCCGCCTGGCATGCCAGCAAATACTATTTCATGATGTAACATAATGACTCCTCCAGAATAAATATCGTTTAACGAGACCTAATTTAATGTTAAGGTAAGTATTAAGGGTCATAAAAATAAGTAATAATGATGGTATTTCCATTATGACTATTCTATTGATAATGGTTACCGGAAATACCTCAGGAAATAATATGCAACTGCAAAACCGAAAATACTGGTAAAATTAAAAGTAAGTGCCAATCCAAACTGAATGGTAAACATGATTAAATCCAAGGTAATCACACCTGTCTCGTTCCCTACCAATCCCGCCAGATTAAAATCCACACTTTTAAGAAAAAATTCTCTCACAACACTGTCGGGCAGAACCCATCCAAAAAATTCCCCCAGCAAGGTGCCAAATAGGGTACCAAAAAATAAAATCATTAAAATGACGCTGACAGCTCGTTTATTCATTCTATTCCCTTTGATGTGTTTTTGGATCAATCTCCTCTTCGAAACGGTCATGGTCTAACATCCACTGCGTAATAGACCAGAATATATAAATGGCCATGAGTGGAAACAAAACCAAGCCCCTAAAAAATATGATACTCAGGAGAACAATGATGAGGCCGACTAAACGCATATTATTCGATCGGCCCTTCCTAAAACTGAGTAAGGGGAATTTCGAGAATCGGACTGGACTAATCATTAGAAAACTCAAAATGGCCACCAATACCAGCGCCAGTCTTGGATCACCCATATCGCCATAGGACTGGTAATTATAAAGCATAAAACTGATAATGGTAATCGCTGCCAATGGGGTGGTCAGTCCTGTAAAATAGGGTTTTGGGTTTTCTCCAGTATCAATATTGAACCTGGCTAATCGGATGGTTCCGAATAATAAGGGCATAAAACTGATGACGGCACCCAGTAAATAGGGTAATCCTTCTACATAAACACTGTATATCAGTATAGAAGGTACAGCGCAAAATGATATTGTATCTGCCAAGGAATCAAATTCCGTACCAAATCGGGAAGATAAACCCAATAATCGTGCCAGTTTTCCATCAATAATATCGAATAAACAACCCACCATCATGACCCAACCGGCTTTAATCGGTTCCCCATTCAGAATAAGCGTAATGGCCATGAACCCCAAAAACATATTAAAAATGGTAGCCACATTTGGAATGAACGATCGTTTCAATCGTTTCGTTTTATTCGTTCTACTTCTCATTTAATTTTTCCAATAATAGTTTCCCCGCCAATTACCTTTTGCCCCAATTCGACTTGAACGGCCACATGGGAGGGCATAATTAAATCGGTTCTGCTGCCAAAGCGGATAAACCCAAGGCGTCCTCCCTTATGCATTTTTGTGCCCACTTCCGCATAACATAATATTCTCCGGGCAATCAAACCAGCAATTTGCTTAATTATATATTTTCCCGAATCATTGACCAACACCGTAATTACCTGTTCATTTTCATCTGATGCCTTATGGTCAAATGCTGCTAAAAATTTTCCGGATTTTCTTTCCACAGATTCCACGATTCCTTCTATGGGTACACGATTCGCATGCACATTAAACACATTCAGGAAAATGGATACTATTTTTGCCGACTCACCTACATTAGGATCATGGATATCATCTACCCTTACCACCTTTCCATCTGCAGGGGAAATAATCAATTTTTCATCCATGGGAATAACCCGTTGGGGGTCTCGAAAAAAATTAAGCGAGAATAAAAAGAAGAATCCAAGGACTCCATAAAGAATGGATAAGGGGGTGCTCTCCCACGCATGGGCAAAAATACCTAATGTAAATGTCACCAAAAAAAGTGGAATTAATATGATTCTACCTTCTTTTGCAATCATCTTAAAGTTTTCCCAATTTTAACGTTTTATTAAAGTATCTACCATCCCGCCATATACGTAATTTTACTTTGTCTCCCGGCCTCAAATCATTGATTTCTATAATTTCCAATATATCTTCCAGACTCAATACCTTTTCATTTTCAACCGCAATGATTACATCACCATATTCTAATTGTGCTTTTTCGGCAGGGCTGTTTTTCATAATATGTGTCACAATCACACCCTCCGTAATGGGAATATCCAAATAAAGAGCTGTTTTACGATCTAAGGGCTGGGCGCGTAAACCTGTAGAAAAATCGCGTTCAATTCGACCTTTGGTTTTCAATTCTTCGGCAATCCGCCGGGCCCGATTGATGGGGATTGCAAATCCAATACCGATGGATCCTTGTCCCACATTCGATCCCGTAAAAATAAACGTATTAATCCCAATGAGTTCTCCATTGGCGTTAACCAAAGGACCACCGCTATTCCCAGGATTAATGGCTGCATCTGTCTGAATCATATCCTGAAAAACTTTACCGCTCTGTAATCCAAAATCAAGATCCTTTCCGCTGATGATACCCACCGTCGCAGTAGGCTGTTGGTTCACGTCAAACAAACCAAATGGATTTCCCAAAGCGATAGCCCATTCACCGATGATGAGATCATCGGAATTCCCCATATTAACAAAAGGGAAATCAGATCCATCCAGCTTTAATAAGGCCAAATCCGTAATCATATCCACACCCACAACCTCTGCACTGAATTCGTCACCTCCAGGAAGTTTTACAATGATGGTTGTTGCATTTTCAACCACATGGTTGTTGGTTAATACATAGCCATCAGGACTGATCACGACTCCGGAACCGGACCCTTTGACCTCTCTCTGGCGAATCTGGGGCGGAAAAAAATATTCAAACCAGGGATCCCGTTGAAAGGGATTCACTGAGTAGCGGCGCACCTGAGTTACATTGATGCTGGCCACAGCATGGCTGGCAATTTCTATTGCGGCTGTAATGGCATTTTTCCGACTTTTGTCAACATTGGGTTGCCCACGGATCCCAACACACGCCAATAGAACGATAAAAATTAACGCGTATTTTTTAATCATCATAATCAACCCGAGTTAATACAAGACCTTGGGGCGGTGCTTTAAAAATATTCACATTTTCAATTGGATGATTTATCAATTCTTTAAACTGTTCCATTTTAATTTTTCCCCGGGATATTTCTAACATAGTGCCCACCAAATAGCGAACCATATGATGTAAAAAGCGATTTCCCGAAACATGATAATTTACCACGTCACCATTTTCTTTCCATACTGAATCATAGATAATACACCGACGATGATCTAAATCTTCTGAATTTTTACTAAATGATGTAAAATCATGATTACCAATAATGACACTTGCAGCTTCATTTAAAAGGGTCAAGTCCACAGACCCAGTTAGCCACGTATAGTTACGATCGAGTAAAAAAATATTCGTTCGACATCGATACTGGTAGTATCGCCGAAGTGCAGAAAATCGTGCATGGAATTCTGGTGAAACAACTATACAGTCCATCACCCGTACATCCCGGGCTAAATTCCCATTAAGCGCATCCTTCAATGCACATGTATCCAAGTCAGTATTAAAATCAAAATGGGCAACCTGACCCATAGCATGGACACCTGTATCTGTCCGCCCAGCACCATGAACTCTAATCAACTTTTTCTTATTCAGAATTTGAAGGGCGTCCTCAATTTCACCTTGAACTGTTCGTTCTTTATTTTGCAGCTGCCACCCACGAAATCCCGTACCGTCATATTGAAGGGTAATTTTAAACCGCGGCAATGTAATGGATTCCCCAGTAAAATAAAGAAATAATCACCATTTGAAATAGATGGTTTCCTTCGAATGGGATGGGAAAAGTGACCCCCCTTGGAAACTGTTCCCCGTACCCCCGAAGTTTCATAGCCAGGGCAAGGTCATCTGCCCGTCGTAGTTGATGAACAAGTAATCCGGGCATTTCTTTTGCCGCAATCTGAACTTGTTTCCATCGTGTAAAGCCAGATTCCAATCCTAATGCTCTTCGACTATTTCGTAAGGATTGCCAGTTTGATTGAAATGTGGGGTAAAATCGTAAAGTCATGCTCAAAAATAAAAAGAAATCTTCTACACCTCTCCAGGATGTGTGCCATTTTAACCATATACTTCTAAAAAGCGTTACAATATTCTGGCTGGGCGTTGATTCTAAAAAGAACATCATCGCTCCCGCCATCATGGTCAATTTTAAAAATCCTATCATTGCCTCGATAAGAATGATACTGAGGGAATTATTTGTTAATAAAAGTGAAAAAAGGACATACAATAATATCATAACGGGAAAATAGAATAGGAATGGTTTTAAGCGAATACCCACTTGAGGAATATGTGCTTTATTTATCCATGCAATGCCGAAAATAATGAATAAATGAATTCCCCATTCTCCATAGGTGATTGACGTGAGCAAGGAGAATGAAAAACCCAGAAAAAACCATAGATTGACTAAAGGATGTGCAAACATTTTATGCTTTAATTAAAAATGAACGGTAAAAGAATATCCAACCCCAACCATTTCTGATGGCACCCATGGTTGGACTGACAGTTTCTTTTTACTACCAATCCGCATTAAATACAACGCATCAATGGCAGATACCATATGATTCAGAACGATGGCTCCCGCACCAAAAGTAGCGGCTTGTTTCATTTGATCACTCAAAATGCGTTTTTGTTCAAATGCATTCCGATTAGAATCCTCATCCCAATCCCAACTCCATCGCAAGTTTGCATCATAAATATCATCCATTTCACGATTCCGTAAATGTTCGTCGTTATAATCTTCAATTGTTTTAAAATTCCCGATATCCACCCAATATTTATGATTTTTCCCCGCAGATGAGATTGCAGCATGTTCCACTGCAAAAGCGATATAATTTTTCTTTAATATGTTCGCATATGTTGTGGAACCTAAAATCGATATTAATAAACCGGTCTCCACGTAAGTAAACAATCGGCTCCTATCAGGGTACTGTAGTGATTTTTGTCCCCACCCAGGAACCAGAGCTGATTGAATAACTGGATTTAAAGTCTTCTTGGATTTTTCTTGAGATTGGGAAAAACCGGAGAATAGGATTAGGCTAATTAGGATGGGTTTGAGCGTCTGATAAACCATATGATTTGTATCAAAGTTAAAATAAAGCACATGCGTGCGAAAACACTTCCGTATCGGGTGAAAAATGTCATGCCTTGATTCAAGGGAACCTTTCCCATAAAAACAGTTTGTTCACCGTATTGTATTTTTTCCGTCACTTTTCCTGAAGGATATATGATTCCTGATATTCCCGTATTGGCACTGCGTACAATACCAATTCTCGATTCCACAGCCCGCAACCGGGCCAGTTCAAAATGTTGTCTCACTCCAGATGAATTTTGCAACCAAGCATCATTAGCTTCAATCGTTAAAAATTGGGCACCATTTTGAATAAATCCTCTCGCCGCCATGGGAAAGCTCGATTCATAACAAATCAAATTACTAAACTGAATCGAATCAATTGGAAAGGTTGTAAATTCTGATCCCGGCGTAAAATTAGCTTGACCGAAATTCAACTTTTTTAAATTGGGAAACCTTGGCGACAAAGGAATATATTCCGCGAAAGGTACCAGAAATATTTTATGGTACATTTCGTTTCCATTAATTCCCATGTAAATCGCACCATTATATACTCGCCGTCCATTAGAATCTCTTGTATAGTCAGCCGTTCCCATGAGTATTGGAATGCCCGTTTCCATTACCTGTTTTTCATATTGATGCCGTTTGGAAGAGACGCGCATGTACACAGGCAATGCCGCTTCGGGCCACAAAACTAAATCCGGCTCCATGGCCATGGCTTTAGTATGTAATGAATCCATCAATTGATATAATTGATTCCGATAAGACGTTTCCCATTTTTGATTCGGATTTACATTGGGCTGTAAAACCGCTACGTTCCGATAGGGTTGATCTTCATCAAATTCATATTTGGCCAACCGAACGGTGCCATAAATCCAAGGGATTAAAAATAAAATGGACAAATAAATTATTGCGTTACGTTTGTTTCCTTGTCCACGAAGTGTAATGTATAAAACCACATTGATTAATAGAACCCAGAACCCCACCCCTTCTGTGCCAGTAAACTCAACCATTTGAATCACAGGTAAAAATACGGTTTGGGTCGTGGCTAAATTTGCCCAGGGGAATCCCAAGGGACCAAAACCGCGAATCCATTCCATCGACACCCATAAAAAGGGTATCACACTTAAACTGTAGTAAGTCTTTTTTTCTACCCAGGCAACCATCCATCCAACGGATGCCCAGAATATTCCCAAATATAAAATGGCTGCAATCATCGATACCAAAACGATGGGAATACTGGCACCAGAGTTTAATCCAATCCAATAAAGTGAAATCAGGTTGGCAATCACAGCGGCAAAAAAGGACCATCGTGCGGACTCCTTCGGCGATTGTGTTTGCCAAATATGAATGAGTGGTAAAAAACCAAACCAAGCGGTAACGCCCGGAATTGGAGGGAAAGCGCATCCAATAAGAATGCCAGAAATAATGGCCAATTGAAATGGCGATCGGTTAAAAACCTTGTGCTTCATCGGGATCGGTCTAAATATTGCTGAAGTACAATTGCGGCAGCCGTTTCATCAATCCGGCCTTTATTATGTCCCGTTTTTACATTCTGAAGAATCAGGGCTTTTTCTGCACTGACAGAGCTCAATCGTTCATCTTCTAAAGAGACAGATAAATCAATTTCCTCTTTCAATTGCTGAACGAATTGTGTGACGATTTCGGTCTGTTTGGTGGTTTGCCCCTTCATTCCCTTTGGAAAACCCACAACTATATGCTCCACACATTTATCCGCTATGATGGCATTTAATTGTCGGAAAAGATCATTCCCATTATTATATGTAATCGTTTTATAGGGTTTCGCAATGATTTTTAAGGGATCTGATAAGGCAAGGCCAACCCGTACATTCCCGTGATCAATGCCCAAAATTCGTCCCATATTATCTGAATACTTTAATAGAATACAATCAGTGGTGTGATCGTTCGACGGAATCGATATTTTTAATCTTACTCATGATACGAATCACCCGATCCAGCTGTTTTAAATTATTAACCTGAAGGATGAAAATAGCCGTGGCGATCGCTTCTTTTACTTTAATATCAACAGATGTCAAATTGATATTGAGTTTTGAAATAGATTCAGTCAAATCCTTTAACAATCCCTTTCGATCCTGTCCAACCACTTTAATGCATACATTGAAATTATCATTTCGGGCCACCTCCCATTCCACCGGAACCAAACGATCCGATTCCTCGCTTAAAAGGGGTAAACTGGAACAGGATGACCTGTGAACGGTCACGCCCCGCCCTCTCGTGATAAAGCCAACCATATCGTCCCCGGGAATAGGGTTGCAGCATTTACCAAAATTGGCCATAATGTTGCTGATCCCTTCCAATTTAATGCTTCTGCTTTCTTTACGGGCGAAACTGAAAAAGCTTGAGGATGCTTCCGATTCGTCCTTTTCGTCCTGTTTTTCCTGTGGTAAAATTTTATTCAAAATATCCCGAATGGAAATATTCCCTTTACCCACAGCTTCTATTAACTGTGTTTTTCCTCCGAATCCAAATTTTGAAAATGCATTTTTAACTTCATCTTTCAGGTTTAATAATTTCAAACGACGGAGACTTTTGGTGATTATTTCTTCGCCAATTTTTACACTTTCGTCACGCTCTTTTTTATTTAAATATCGTTTAATATGGTTTCGTGCTTTCGATGTAATTGCAAATTTGAGCCACCCATAATTGGGACTCTGGGAACTACTAGTAATAATTTCAACTGTATCCCCATTGTGCAATTCACTATTCAGGGGTACTACCTTATGATTGACTTTCGCCCCAAGGCAAGAATGGCCTACTTCTGAATGCACATTATATGCAAAATCTAACGGGGATGCTTTTACGGGCAATTGTACTAAATCCCCTTTTGGCGTAAATACAAATATTTCATCTCCAAATAGATCAATTTTTAGTAAATGCATAAATTCTTTTGGATCATTTTCTTCGCTTTGAAGAATGTCCAATAATTCCCGCAGCCATTTTACATGGCTATCCACCTGCTTAGCATTTTGAGACCCTTCTTTATATTTCCAGTGGGCTGCCACGCCAATTTCCGCTGTCTGTTCCATGTCTTGGGTGCGAATTTGAATTTCAACTAATTTTCCTCCCGGTCCTACAACCGTCGTATGAACGGATTGATATCCATTACTCTTTGGAGTGGCAATAAAATCTTTAAATCGTTCTTGGATTGGTTTGAAATTTTGATGCAGTATACCCAATGTCAGGTAACATTCTTCTACTTTATCGACGATAACACGTACGGCCAAAATATCATAAATCTCTTCGAAAGCTTTACCTCTTTTAACCATTTTTCCATAAATAGATGTGTGTGATTTTGGACGGCCATACACTTGGGGTTTAATATTATAATCACTGAGTTCTTTTACCAGAGAATCTGTAATTTTTTTAATATATTTTTCCCGTTCTTTTAAAGATGATTTTAATTTTTTTTCAATTTCCTTAAAGGGTTCCGGATTCAGTGTTTTTAATACAAGATCATCCAGCTTCCACTTGACTTTAGCCATGCCCAACCGATGGGCAAGAGGTGCGTACACTTCACGCGTTTCAACAGCAATGCGATGCTGTTTAATGCGAGGCATATATTCAATAGTGGACATATTATGGAGCCGGTCCGCAAATTTGATAATAATCACACGTAAATCCTTTGCTACCGAAATGAGCATTTTCATGAAGTTACCTGCTTGTTCTGCTTTTCGACTGGAAAAACTGATCCCTCCCAGTTTGGTTACACCATTAACTAAGTTGGCGACATCGTTCCCAAATATTTCTTCAATTTCTTCAAAAGTAGCTTCCGTATCCTCAATGGTATCATGGAGTAAACCGCCGATGATTGTAATTGGATCCATTTTCCATTCGGCCAAAATCTTAGCAACTTCCACGCAATGATTTTCAAAGTATGGCTTTCCGGATCGTCTTTTTTGTCCTTCATGATGACGGGAACCAAATTCGTAAGCTTGCCATAATTCTTTTTCAAGATTTTCGTTATTAATTTGTTCGTTCTGAGATACTTTTTTATATAGATCCTGAAATGGTCTTGGGAATTCTCCAACAAGAAAGGGAACGAACTTAGAAAGGGGATTTTCCATTAGAATGGAGATTCAGATTCCATATCAGCAAAAGCAGACATATTTTCAAAACGAGCAAACCGATCAACAAATGTGGCCTCCACAATTCCGATCGGTCCGTTTCGCTGTTTCGCCACTATAATTTCTGCTTTCCCCCGATCCTCGTCTTCGTGGGAATAAACCCAAGGCCGATATAAAAAGATAACCACATCAGCGTCCTGCTCAATCGCACCTGATTCACGAAGATCAGATAACTGGGGACGGCGGTCGCTTCTACTTTCAACGGCACGGGATAACTGGGACAATCCAAGGACAGGTACTTCAATCTCTTTTGCCAATGCTTTTAATGATCGAGAAATCTGAGAAATTTCCTGCTGCCGGCTTTCAGCCCCTTTTGGACCCGTCATGAGCTGAATATAATCCACGATAATTAAACCAATATCATGTTCTGCTTTTAATCGCCGAGATTTTGCCCGTACTTCCAATACAGACATTCCCGGCGTATCATCAAGATAAATGGGTGCCTCTGCTAGGTTTCCCACAGCAATACTTAAATTTTTCCATTGGGCTTTTGGTAATTTTCCAGTACGAACCAAATGACTATCCACGCGCCCTTCAGCACATAACAATCGCATGGCCAATTGATGATTCGCCATTTCAAGACTAAACATTCCCACACCTGTTTTATCCATAACAGCTGCATTCCGGCCCATGGATAATGCCAAGGCCGTTTTCCCCATACCGGGACGGCCTGCGACGATAATCAATTCTCCGGGATGAAAACCGGATGTTATGTCATCTAAATCAATGAGTCCTGAAGGAACCCCCGTTACACTCCCCGGTTTGGATGCAATTTTATCCAATTCTTCAAAAGTCTGATGGAGAATTGGATCAATGTGCTGGAATCCTCCCCGTAATCTTTTTTCCGAAATGTTGAAAATGGCGGATTCAGCCGAATCCAAAATATCATCTACATCTTGAGAGTCTTCGAAAGCATCCTTTGATACTTCATGGGCGACTTGAATTAATCTTCGTAAAAGGTGCTTTTCTAATATAATTTTTGCATAATGTTCAACATTGGCTGTTGTGGGAACCGATTCCGCCAATCCAGTGATATAATATGCACCCCCAACTCCTTCTAATTCTTTTTTCTTCTTTAAACGATCCACGACGGATATAGCATCAATAGGCTCACCCTTTTCAAACAAATCAATCATACAAGAAAAAATGCGAACATGAGCATCTTTATAAAACTGATTGGCGGACACCCATTGCATGGCTTTACTTACAGCTTCTTTGGTGGTAAGCATAGACCCCAATACAGCTTGTTCAGCCTCCAAAGCTTGGGGTTGAGCCGTTAAATTTAATTCGTTTTTCTTTGCCATTTTATTTATGCATCAATAATGGACCGAATCCATTTGAAATCTTTCCATGTTTCTGGTTTCCAATTAGGGTTCCTCAATAACGCAGCCGGATGGTAAGTCACAATGAGCGGCGTTCCATGATAATCGTGCAGACTACCGCGCATACTTTTCAACGGTTTATCCACATTGAGAAGGGTCTTCCCCGCGACTCGGCCCAAAGCTACAATGAGTTTTGGCTGAATCAAATTAATTTGATGAATTAAATAGGGCTCGCATTCACTAACCTCCTCCGCAAGAGGATCCCTGTTGTTCGGTGGTCTGCATTTTAATACATTGCAAATATAAACATCTTTTTGGCGAGACCGATCTATCGCTGCAAGAATTTTATCCAGTAATTGGCCAGCACGGCCGACAAATGGTTCTCCTTTTAAATCTTCTTGTTCGCCGGGCGCTTCACCCACAAGAACCAAAGAAGCATTTGGATCACCAACGCCAAATACAAATTGGGTTCGTGAATTACCCAATGCACAATTGTGACATTGATGTATTTGTTCGTAAAAATTAACTAAATCCGACGGATAGTCAGAATTTATTGGTGTGGGTCCTGTCGTTGACGACACCGCCTTCTTCTCCAAAAATAATTCATCCCCGAATAATTCACGGGTTTGTTTTAAATAACGGTTTACAGCATCGGAAGAAACTGGACCCATGGATTGAAATTATCCGGCGGGACCTATGCTTCTTCTTTTGAATTTTTCCAAACTAATTCACCGTTAATGAATTCTTTGACTGCCACTGTTGTGGCTTTTTCAATCTCTTGATAATCTTCTGGATTTTTATCGAAGATCTGGTCGTAAACGCCCATTTCAACTTCCTCATTTGACACCATCATTTTTTCCGCGATTCTGTTATTCAGCACTTGTTTTGCCCGTTTGGACATAACCACAACTGCTTCATAAAAATCCTGTGTTTGCTTTTCCATCTTTCGAATGGATATTGATTCAAGAGCCATAATATACTTCCTCGTTTTCATGTTGTAAAATATTCATTATTTCATTGACGGCACGACCCACATCATCATTAATAATATGGTGCGTAAAATTAGACTTGTATTCTAATTCTGCACTGAGTCTCTCCAGTCGTTTTGTAATTCTTTCTTCTGAATCGGTCCCCCGATTCACCAGTCTTGTTCGTAAATCGCCCAAACTGGGTGGTTCAATAAATATAGATATGGTTTTGTTTGGGTATAATTTTTGCAATACAATAGCGCCCTTTACATCCAATTCTAACAGAAGATAGTACTCTCCTTTAATCGCCGCTTCTATGGTGGTTTTTAAGGTCCCGTAATAATAATCTCCATGAATTTGTTCCCATTCTACAAATTCATTATTCTCTATGCCTTTTTTAAAAGCCTCATTCGTTAAAAAAGTATAATCAACCCCATCAACCTCCCCATTGCGTTGCTCCCTTGTCGTACATGATACAGAAAAATGAATCGCCTCATCTCGCTGTTGAAGCGCCCGGCAAATCGTTGTTTTACCTGATCCGGATGGTGCTGAAATAATAATGATATTTTTCATTATTTATAATATATTTTGAATCTGTTCACGCATTTTTTCAGCTTCATCCTTTAATGTAATCACATGATTCACAATAAGGTCAGATGAACTTTTTGAACCTATAGTATTAATCTCTCTACTTATTTCCTGAAGGAGAAAATTCAACCTTTTTCCTGCAGAACCCTTTTCGCTTAATAATGATTTAAATTGTTGAAAATGGCTTTTTAATCGAACCGTTTCTTCTGTTACATCTGCTTTTTCAGCTAACATGGCAATTTCTTGGGCAATGCGATTCTCATCTACGATGGATCCATCTAATAATTCTGCAATACGGAATTTGTAGCGTTTTTCCCGTTTTTGAAATTCCTTTGGTAATTCTTTTTCGACTTGATTTAAAACTTTTTCCATGATGGATAACCGATCTTCAAAATCTTTTTTGAGTTTCTCCCCTTCAGCCTTACGCATTTGTGTCACTTCATCACAGGCATTTTCTACTGCTTTGATTAATAGTTTTGATTCAGGTGAATCTATATCCACATGCGTAAACAGGTCGTTGGCATTCACAATGTCACCCATATCCAAATGACGGCCATAATCTTTTTGAATATTAAGTATAATGCTTTCAATGGCTTCAAACCGATCTTTGTTAAAAGAAAGGGTCTGAGATTGACCATTTCCTTCCATCTCAAAATTTACATGAACCGTACCTCTAATGAGATTTTCTGAAATGATATCCCTGATTTTTTTATCATCGGAAGGATCAATATCAAGTCCACGGATTTTAACTTCAAGAAACCGGCCATTCACCGCCCTGATTAAGACGATAACTTTACCAGCACCTTTTCCGGTAACACCTCGGCCATATCCTGTCATACTTAGAATCATAATAATTCGCTCTGAGAAGAGCCGGTAAATTTACACTTTATATATATTGTATTCCAATGAATGCGTTGGTTCTTTTTATTGATTTTTCCCTAAATTCAACCATGAAGAAAAAAGTATTTATTACAGGTGCAAGCAGTGGGATTGGCGAATATTTGGCTTATGCCTATGCAAAACAAGGGTTTTTTATTGGATTGGTCGCTCGAAGAAAGGAGCGACTGGATCTAGTGGCAACTCAATGTTCAGAATTTGGTGGACAAACTAAAGTATATGCAGTGGATGTATTAAATGGATCTGACTGTAAAAAGGCCATTGATGACTTTATTGCTCTACCGGGAGAAATGGATACTATTTATGCCAATGCAGGTGTGGGAAGTCCCGATGGATTAAGTTCTGGCAGTGCAGAAAAAATGAACCATGTACTCAGCGTAAATATTTTGGGTGTCACCAATACAGTCATGCCTTTTATTCCCCATTTAAAAGAAACAAGAACAGGAAAGATTGCGGTAATCAGCTCTATCGCCAGTTTTCGGGGATTGGCCCATCATGCCGCCTATAGCGGCTCCAAAGCAGCAGTTCGAAATATGAGTCAAGGTTGGGGAACCGCCCTTCATAAATATGGCATTTCTTTTACGGCAGTTTGCCCGGGATTTATCAAAAGTGAAATGACGGGAGACAATGCATTCCCCATGCCATTCCTCATGGAAACAAATGTTGCGGTTCAGAAAATTATGCATGCAGTAGATCGAAGAAAAAAAGTATTTATTTTCCCCTGGCAAATGAAATATTTTATGATCCCCCTCATGAAATGGGCGCCGGATTGGATGTTCCGAAGATTTGGAATGTAACCGTTGGGTCGCGGAACAATTTTCCACTATTAGGGAACGTCCACAATTTTGTCTGCATTTTATTTATGATTTAATTTGAATTAAAATCAAGTAGATTCGAGGCTATGGCTAAAGAAAAAAATAACAAAAGATCAAGAATTCCCAACGGATATAATTCCGAAGATAAAAAGCGGCGAATTGCCTGGCTTAAAGAATATACCGGGTTCAATTACAAAGATTCACCTGTAAATCCACCCGAGGAGCTAAAAGGAATCATCGAAAACCATATCGGATATATGAAAATCCCAATGGCGGTTGCTGGTCCAATGCAATTGGATGGTCAATATGCCAAAGGTGAATTTTTTGTCCCTATTTGTACATTGGAGGGTACCCTTGCTATTTCCATGACACGGGGCATGTATGCATCTTCTATATCCGGCGGTATTCGAGTTCGTCATGTAAAACAAGAGCTGTCTCGGGCACCCGTTTTTATTTTTGAAGATTTGAATGAATCATTTGAATTTATGCGATGGGTAAAAGAACATTATGACGATATTAAAAAAGTTGCTGAGTCCACCACACAGCATGGAAAATTATTAAGGATTGACCAATACCCTGTCCAGAATTATGTCATACTTGATATGATTTTAGATACAGGAAATGCCGCCGGACAAAATATGGTTACTCTGGCTGCCAAGGTCGCATGTGATTACATCAAGGAACAAACGGGACATACGTTTATCCTTGAATCCGGTTTCAATAGCGATAAGAAAGCATCTTCCCGCAATATGATCATGGGAAGGGGGCATTCTGTGTTAGCAGAGGTTACCTTAACCCATGCTGTCATGAAACGATATTTGGGAATAAACGCCAAGGATGTGGACAGATTCCAACAGTTAGGCCCCACGATTACCACCATGGCCGGCACCTCAGGTTGCCACCTCCATATTTCTAATGCACTGACTGCTATTTATTTGGCCACTGGACAGGATACTGCGTGTGTGGCTGAAAATGCCATGGGACATTTCCAGACGGAACAAGTGGATCACGGTATAAAATGCAGATTGACACTTCCTTCTCTTACCGTTGGAACCGTCGGTGGCGGGACTCGCCTCCTACCCCAGCAGCAAAATCTGGAATTCCTGGGATGTAATGATGGTGATTATTCCGCCCGTAAATTGGCAGAAATTATTGGTGCATCCACACTCGCGTTGGAAATTTCCCTAATGTCCGCCATTGCTTCGGATACGTTTGCCATGGCTCATATGAAATACGGTCGAAAGTAAATGGTCCAGACTTCCGTTCTTGACAATCCAAAATATACTTATTTAATCAAAAAACAGCCTGCCTTTTTTCGTATTTGGAAAAAGCTGTTTTACTACTATAGTAAATTGGTTTTTCTTTGTTACACCCCACTCAAAGTCTATGGCCGGAAAAATATTCCAAATACTTCGTTCATTTATTCCTGTAACCATAATAGCCATATGGATGTAGCCCTACTGGCTGCGTCCGTTAATAAAAGTTTCAATTATTTTGGCATGCTGGCGGCAAAAGACTACTGGTTTGATAATCGGATTAAACGAATTCTGGTCAATATTGTCATGAATTTAATTCCCATTGACCGCAAAGTGGATGGCGTTCGGCAATTTTCAATCGATGAAACACTGTCGTTATGCGATGCATTTATGAATTACAATAATAGAAATATAATTATGTTTCCAGAAGGTACACGAGGAATCCCTGGAGAAATGGGACCATTCAAAATCGGAGCAGCAAAGTTTGCAATCCAACTGAATGTTCCTATCTTACCCGCATTGGTTGTTGGATCTCATAAAGCGTGGCCAAAAGATAAAATTTTTATGCGACCCACCCCTATTCAAATCCACATCTTGGATCCGATCTATCCAGAACAATTTACCCAGCAAAACGTCTTGGGTGAAACGCGTGAAGATAATCTGGATCAAGCTGCCAGGAATATGACAACAGAATTGGAAAACACAATCCGTGAAAAAGGAAAAGCATTCTATGGATAAATTGTATAAAACCAAACATGAAAAGTTCTTTGCCCACACCCATAATACGTGGGGACATAAATGGGGATATAAAGATACAAAATTTATTCTTAACAAAGACGGTTCTGTTAGAATGGGTGGCGACCGCTATGAATTATGCGGTGCGGATCTACCTGATTTAATTCCCTATATAGAAGAAATGCTGGGTATCATAATTGATCCCAACGATACGCTTCCAGAAGTTGAAAATAAACCGGTTCGGGATGCCCAAATTAATGAGCCGTTTATGAATAAAGTAAAATCGACATTCCCTGAAGATAGATACAGCATTAATGATGAAGATCGACTAATCCATAGCCATGGTCAAACCACCTCAGAAGAAGTATATAAAGTGCTTTATTCTGAAGTGAAACGCAATATTGATCTGGTGTTTTATATCGAATCCGAAGAAGAAGCAGTCCAACTCATTAATTTGGCCGGTCAATTTGATATATGCCTTGTCCCTTTTGGGGGTGGAACCAGTGTGAGTAGTGCCCTAATTATCCCAGAGTCAGAAACGCGAATGGTTGTGGCCGTTGATATGCGCCGTATGGATAAAATCGAATGGATTAATGAAGAAGATCGTCGGGTGTGCGTCCAAGCAGGCATCACGGGGAGCCGAATGGAAGAATTGCTTGGGGAAAAAGGATTTACGGTTGGGCATGAACCGGACAGCATTGAACTTTCGACCCTTGGCGGGTGGATTGCTACCAATGCCAGTGGAATGAAAAAGAACCGTTACGGTAATATTGAAGATATTGTTGAAAACGTAACCATGGTTTCACCCAATGGAACCATTGAACAAGTGGACCCAATTATTCGCGCATCCATTGGTATAAAACCTCAAAATATTCTATTTGGGTCCGAAGGAAATCTGGGGCTAATTACAAAGGCAATTTTAAAAATGCATAAAAAGCCTGAAGTACACAAATATAATTCTGCTGTATTCCCCAATTGGGAAACAGGGTTGAAATTCCTCTATGAACTTTCTAAAACCAATTTTATCCCCGCAAGTGTCCGTCTGGTAGATAATGTTCAGTTTCGATTTGGGCAAGCACTAAAATCCAGAACAACTGGCATTCATAAGTATATTGATTCCATGAAAAAATTTGTGCTTTTAAATATTAAAGGGTATGACCCATATCAAATGTGTGCATCTACTTTCGTAATGGAAGGCACCAAAGATGAAGTGGCATATCAGGAAAAAAATATATCCAAACTGGCCTTAGCTTGTGGTGGTATCATTGGGGGTGAAGAAAATGGAAAACGGGGCTATTTACTCACATTCGCCATTGCATACATTCGGGATTTTCTTACGGATTTTCATGTGATTGGTGAAACCATGGAAACATCTGTACCTTGGAGTAAAATAAAATCCACATGCGATGCGGCAACTGAAAAATTATATGAACTCCATGAGAAATATAATTTCCCTGGAAAACCTTATATGTCCTATCGCATTCCACAAATTTATCATACGGGCGTGTGTATATATTTTATGTTGGGCATGAGTGTTAAAGGAATCCCAAATCCAGAAGATATATTTGGTTCCATCGAACATGAAATTCGAAAAGTCATTATGGAAAATGGCGGATCCATTTCCCATCATCATGGTGTAGGTAAATTAAGAAAAGATTTTATGGGTAAAACCCTTTCTCAATCCAGTATCGATCTAATTAAAAATATAAAAAAGGTACATGATCCGAAGAATATTTTTGGTATTCGGAATAATGTATTTGCAGATTAGAAACATCCCAAATGAACATTTCTGGAAAAATATTTATTGTCACGGGTGCCTCTTCAGGTATTGGTGAAGTTTTATCGAAGAAACTCGCTAAAAAAGGAGCTCAAATTATATGTGCTTCTCGAAATTTAGAAAAGCTGAATCGAGTTGTTGATGAAATTAAAATCCAAGGGGGTACGGCAATTTCAATTCAAACGGATATCACTCACATAGATCAATGCCAATTATTGGTTGAGAAGACCATTAGTCGATTTGGAAAATTAGATGCATTGGTTTTGAATGCAGGTATCAGCATGTGGACACCTTTCGAATCTTTAAATGATGTTGGATTTTTTCGCCAATTAATGGAAACAAATTATATGGGCGCCGTTCATTGTTGCCACGCAGCCCTGTCCCATTTAAAATCATCCAACGGGTTAATTGTAAATTGTTCAACTGGCCAAGCATTAATGGGGTTTCCTAATCATTCCGGTTATGCCGCTTCTAAACATGCCCTCCGAGGATTTTTGGCATCTTTGGATATTGAGATGAAAGGTAAAATAAAATTTCTTGATGTCATTATGGGATGGATTCGCGGCACGGGGTTAAGAGAAAATGCCTTTGGATCAAATGGCGAAAAGTTGGGAAAGTCAAAAAGGGATCATACCAGCGAATCGATAACCATTGACGACTGTACTGATTCTATTATAACGGGAATTGAAAGAAATAAAAAAGTGATTTATATCCCTAAAAAACTGCGACTTATCCCCTTTTTAAACGTCTTTTTTAAAAGATTTTTAAATTGGAAAGTATCAAAGGCTGTGGACGATCGTCAAGATTAATATAGGATTCGGTTCATCGCATTTTTATATCGTTTTACAATTTATCTACATACTGACGAATCCATTTCGAATTAACCGCCAAAGACACCATGTGAGAGACTCCCAATCCGGACCCGGATGGTTCGTTCAAAAACGCATAATCTAAAGATAGGTTTTCCCAACTAAGGCCGATACCTCCTGTGGTGGAACCGATGGCATTTCTCCCAAGACGTAATGCAATTTTATTGTCATAAACGCCGTTGAGACCAAGCCGGTAATTCGCCCCATGATTACCCAAATGAATATCATCATCGATTGATTTACCTCCACTTTCCCAAACAATATTCACCATTCCTGATATAGTTAATGGCAAATCCTCAAATCGATGCGTGTGAGAAAGCCCGCCAATCGCAGTGGGTTTAAACCGTTCAACCGTTCCATTCTCCCATACTTGCCAACTGGTAGTTATATCTCTAATCGTAAGTCCCAATCGTCCATTTTTCCAGGGAACGGCCAACACTCCAAAATCAAGCCCAATCCCTGAAGCGGAATGCTCGCCAATGGAATGAAAAAGTGTTTTGACAGCCATACCGACTTCAAATGTATCTTTTGTCCATGAAGTACTTAGGTGAAGCCCCAATTGCCTCTGTGAAAAATATGCCAGTTTATCCTCGTCCAGTCGTTCACCTTCATCCAATGTGCCATTCCCCTCGCCAATATCCCCGGTTCCGGGAACACCATCTAATCCAAAATCCAACAGGATATTTCTGGTATCAGGAATTTGGTCAATACCTTCATGAATGATAATGAGATTCAACGGACGTGAAAAATTCTGAATAGGAAACCCCAATAGATCACTGTTGATCATTCCTGCCAATCGGCTCTGGTGAGTGTAGTTCAGATTGTGAATGCCTACTTTTCCACTAGCTGCAGGATTAAACAATGGCGATATAGATGTACCAAAATCTGTAACAGCGGCTCCACCCAGCGCGAGGATTCGCGCATCTCCTGCACTATTAAAAGCTTGCCAGCCATATTTCACCCAATAGGATTGAGAAAATCCAGAGGACAACATCAAGAACAATAGCAATGTCATCCTGAATCCTGAGTTATCAGGACGAAGGATCTCAAGCATTTGGATTAAGGCTACTTTTTGCTTGAGATACTTTGCCTTCGGCTCAGTATGACGAATATTATTTTGCTCCCCCCTTTTAGTTTCCCCCTCATACGATGGGGAGTTTATGGGGTGAATAAACCTATTAAAGCCCATGCTTTTTTTTCAGGGCATCCAATTGCTGAATCGCATCGAGCGGTGAAATATTGAGCACATCTAATTCGGATAGATCATCCTTCAACTCGGATTCGGCTTTGTCAAACATGGATATTTGATTGTCAGCTTCAGGAATTTCACCTTTTGATTCAGTAGGATGGTTTTGAATATGATAATTCAAAATTTCTGAAGCCCTCGAAATAACCTGTTTTGGTAACCCCGCCATCTGCGCTACATGAATCCCATAACTCTTATCTCCCGGTCCCAACATAATTTGACGCAAGAAAACTATTTTATCTCCGAATTCCTTCACGGCAATATGATGGTTTTCCAAACGATCTAACGATTTATCCAAGTCCGTCAATTCGTGATAATGGGTGGCAAATAACGTCCGCGCCGCCACCGATTCATTATTGTGCAAATGTTCTGTAATCGCCCAAGCCAAAGACAATCCATCATAAGTGGCCGTACCTCGACCAATCTCATCTAAGAGGATGAGGCTCTTTTCAGTCGCATTATTTAATATATTCGCTGCTTCATTCATTTCCACCAAAAATGTACTTTCGCCACCGGCCAGGTTATCGCTGGCCCCCACCCGGGTAAATAGCTTATCTACAAGGCCGATATTCGCTTTGTCGGCAGGAACAAAAGAACCAACCTGGGCCATGAGTACAATTAGTCCGATTTGACGTAAATAGGTGGATTTTCCCGCCATATTCGGCCCCGTAATAAGATGAATTTGATTCTTCGTCGTATCCATCGTCAAATCATTGGGAATAAACCGTTCTGTTGCGGGCAAAAGCTGCTCCACCACTGGATGGCGACCGCCTTTTATTTTGAGAACACTTTTAGAATCTAATGTGGGACGAACATACTTATTCGCTTTAGCAATCTGTCCGAAATTGGCCAACACATCCAACCGGCTTAAAACAGATGCATTTTCCTGTAACATTGCCGCTTCGGATAATATTTCACGACAAAGATCATAAAATAGTTTTGATTCAATGGCTTCGATTTTTTCTTCTGCCGATAAAATCTTTTCTTCATATTCCTTTAATTCTGGTGTGATGTATCGTTCAGAATTCACCAACGTTTGTTTCCGGATATAGGATTCCGGAACTTTATCCCCATGTGTTTTGGTGATTTCCAAATAAAAACCAAAGACCCTGTTATACCCAATTTTTAATGAAGGAATTCCCGTACGTTCTCTTTCTGATGATTGGAGTTCCGCAATCCACTCTTTACCACCGGACCGCAACTTCCGGAGTTCATCCAATTCCGTATCCATACCACTTAAAATAACATTCCCCTGCTTAATTTGAGATGGAGCATCCAAATCCAGTGTTTGGGTTATTTTATCCTTAATTTTATCCGTATTTCCGAAGCGTTTGGTAAATGCTTTTAAATGGGTATCGCCTGTCTTTTTCAATGCGCCAATAATCTCAGGGATTTGCTCCAAACTTAACCGAAGTCCATTGATTTCTTTTGGCGTCACTTTTCCATTATTGACCCTACCCACAATCCGTTCAATATCGGATACATTTTTAAGACGATCTCTCACATCCTCTCTAATACGAGTATTCTCAACAAAAGCACCCACAATATCGAGTCGTTTATTCAAGTGTTTTTTATCCGTGATGGGTCTATTCAGCCATTGCTTGAGTAAACGTCCCCCACCTGCTGTAACCGTATCGTCCAATACATCAATGAGGGTGCCGTGGGTGCCCTGGGTGGCAAGACTTTTAAATATTTCAAGGTTGCGGACCGTAAATCCATCCAATCCCATTACATCTTCATCCAAAACAGGATGGATGGCAGAAACATGATCCATTGTACCGCTAAGGGTTTGGATCATATGATGGAAGAGTGTCCCACCAGCGGTGATGCCATCAGGAAGTGATTCACAGCCGAATCCTTTCAAAGATTTGACATGAAAGTGGTCGGTGAGGGAACGATATCCCTGATCATAATTATATACCCAATCTTCCACTTTGGTCATAAAGGGCTTGAGGGTACGATACCAGTCGGCAGTAGAATAAACCACCGATTCACCTACCAATACTTCTCGCGGTGAAAATTTTCGTAACGATTCCGTTAATCGATGGGGTGCACATTCGCCAACAAAAAATTCTCCTGTGGATTGATCCAACACGGCGAAACCCACATTGGTTTTTCCAAAATATAAAGATGCTAAATATTGATTCGCTTTTTGGTCCAGAGCCTGAGCGGCCGTAATCGTTCCGGGCGTCACCACTTCGATCACTTCTCTCTTGACGATACCCTTCGCAAACTTCGGATCTTCCACCTGTTCGCAAATGGCCACGCGATGGCCTGCATTCACCAGTTTATGTAAATAATTATCCAGGGCATGATAAGGAAATCCAGCCAATGGCACATCCGCCGCCGCACCGTTGGAACGTTTGGTTAACACTATACCTAAAATTTTAGCCGTGAGTTTTGCGTCTTCCTTAAATGTTTCATAAAAATCCCCCATGCGAAAAAGAACGATGGCATCGCTATACTGGGTTTTCACCTCCATGTATTGACGCATGAGTGGTGTGCCGCTGGAATCCTTAGCCACAGTTTTCTCCTTTGATGCGGGAATCACCCACCCGTTCTGTCAGTCTATGCTTGTCGCAATATTCCAATAATGGGATGGCCGATTTACGGCTTGTGCCCGTTAATAATTTAAAGTCAGGCACGTTCATTTCGGGCTTGGCTGCAAAAAAGAGAGATAATTCATCCTTCAATTTATTCAAAACATCCCCATGAATCCACAAGCCTCGTCCCACTTCAAATATTTTTCCTTCACCCTTTAATATGTGGAGAATTTCCAAGGTGCTTTTTGGATTTTCCGAAGATAATTCTTTCGCAGCGGGAATCGCGTACCCGGCTTGTTTGACCGAATTTTCCAATGATTTCGCCAATGATGCATCTGAGTCTGATAATACAACTGAATGACTTTTGAGGGCAAAGCCTCCCTCTACATTGATTAATTCATCGCCCATTTGATCCAAAATATATGTTAGCCAATTCGTACTAAAACAAGCCGCCGCCTTCAATCGATCTTGAGATAGGGATTTTTTATAAGGATTCTTCTCGTGAAAATGGATGAGAACTTCCCGAATACATACCATGGATTCACCTCGTTTTTCTGAGGTAAATAAGAATCCTTTTTCATTTAAGATTTCTTCTGATTTTATCCAGTTTTTTACTTGGCTTTCCATCGTCTGAAAATGCCGAGCCCAATTCCCAAGTGACTTCGGTGATTTCCAATTTTGATTAACAAATTGTTTAAATCGTTCCGATGGATTTTCTTTAAGGGACGCTGCCCATGATTTGAGATCTTTCCGAATGAGTAATGGATTCAAATCTAACACCACACATCCCCCAATCGTTTCCATGGGGGAAAAACTGCGAATAATGAACCGTTCATTCATGAGTGCTGCCGCCGGTTTTTCAAGAAGAAATAATACATTACCCGAATGGCCCGCTTCCAATGGATCTTGCATCACCGCTCTTGCTACCATTTCTGCTGTGCCAATATGAAGGTGAACCCGCTGGTGATTCTTTAATTTCCAACGTGTATCTTCAATCATAGTCACACGGGCAATGAGTTTTTCTGTGGAATTCACCCAATTCGGTTCTGCAATAATGGTACCGCGAAATAAATCATCTAAATCCGTCCCGGCCAAGTTAATAGCGGCCCGATCTCCCATTTTTACCGACAATGTTTCAGAACCATGGGTTTGCATCCCCCGAACTTTTGCTTTCTGATTTCCCGGAATGATTTCCAATTCTTTTCCTATTTTTAATTTCCCCGACAAAACTGTTCCCGTCACCACCGAACCAAAACCCATTTTAGAAAATACCCGATCTACGGGTAGATAAAAAAACCCGCGATCCAGTTCTGTTTCCATATCTTTTGACTGACTCAGAATCGCTTTTTTAAGCGCATCAATCCCTTCCCCAGTTTCTACGGAAGTACGAATAAGGGGTGAATCTTTGAGAAAACTATTGGCCACCAAATCTTGAATTTCCAATTCCACTAGATCAATCCAGTCATTATCGTCAGCGAGATCCGTTTTGGTCAGGGCGATAATCCCCTGCGTTACCCCAAGGAGTTTGAGTATATGAAGATGTTCTTTTGTTTGGGGCATGATGCCATCATCGGCGGCAATAACCAGAAGAGCGATATGGATAGTGGATACACCCGCCACCATATTGCGAATGAATTTTTCGTGTCCGGGAACGTCTATAATTGTTATGGATTGATCCAGGTAAGCAAAACCCAGATCGATAGTCATCCCCCGTGCTTTTTCTTCAGCCAGGCGATCCGTATCCGTACCGGTGAGGGCCTTGACCAAGGCCGTCTTGCCGTGGTCAATATGACCGGCTGTAACGACGACGATCTGCATGTTTTTCTTTTGTTTTAAATAGCACTGATTGCGCCTACCAATTCTTTTTCCTGTCCCGGAATGACCGCTTTCAGGTCAATGTAAAATGTATGTCCGTGTATGTATCCAACAACTGGGGTGTCACCTATTCTAAATTGGGTCGCCAGTTTGGATGCACTTATTCCATTCGGCTTGAACCGAAATGCCATACTGTCCAATTTTTCTTCCGGCAATGAACCACTTCCTGCTTCTACTTCTGATTCCACGAGAGAAATACCTAATTTATCTATGGCCTTTTTTGGCAAATGGGATAAAATTATTTCACCCCGTTTTGTCAGCGCTTTTCTGGACGCCATCATAAGTGAAATGGTCAAATTATTTTTCGACGGTCCATGGTCACCAAAAGAGCGCAGAGATTCTTCCAAAAAGGCCAAAGACCATTTATCGCAACGAACAGCACGAGTAATGGGGTTTGTTTTTAACTTATTCACCAATGTTTTCGTGCCCACAATGAGCCCTGCCTGGGGACCGCCCAATAATTTATCGCCTGAGAATGTGACCAATCCAACACCGGACTTTACCACATCCTGGACCAGCATATCTTTGGGAACGCCTTTTTCTGATAGATCCACAAGGGCGCCGCTACCCAAATCCGCCACAACAGGAACCCGCTTCTTTTTGCCCAATTGAACCAAATCAGATAAACTGACATCGTGAGTAAATCCCCGTACCACATAATTGCTGGTGTGGACCCAAAGGATCATGCCTGTTTTTTTCGTAATGGCCTTTTCATAATCTTTTAAGTGAGTACGATTGGTGGAACCCACTTCTTTTAAAATACATCCACTTTTTTTAATCACGTCCGGAATGCGAAAAGAACCGCCGATTTCCACTTGTTGCCCTCGAGAGACGATAACTTCCTTCCCTTCACCCAATTCATTCAAAGCTAGAAGAACCGCCGCCGCATTATTATTCACAGCCATGGACGATTGTGCCCCAGTGAGAGCAGATAATAATCCATTCACATGATCCTGCCGTTGGCCCCGAGTGCCCGTGGGTAAATCAAATTCTAAATTGGTATAACCGGCGACCCGTTTCGCCGCATTCTTAGCAGTGGACTCTTTCATGGGCGCCCGGCCGAGCCCCGTATGGAGTACGATCCCCGTACCATTGATGACCGATTGCATGGATGGCGCAGTTAATCGTTCAACTTCGGATAAAATATTTTGGATGATTTGAGCTCGTTTCGGCTTAAGCGAACCCTTTTTTGCGGCACGGCGATAGGACTCTAAATTCGATTTTATAATGTAGGCCATATATTTACTATGGAGTGATTTAGTTGATTTACATTCAAGTAATACTTCTGATACGGATGGGAGTTCTTTGAGTTGATTTTGTGCCATATTGATAGAAAAGGTAGATTAATTTAATTCCTAAATCAAGTGCTTCTCGCAACCCTACGCATAAAGAACGCAAACACCACACTGGGAATGAGTAAAATCCCCATAGCAGGGAATACAAATGCTACACCCATTTTTTCAGCAATGATGCCACTGAATCCTGCAGCCAATGAACCAATACCAAAACTGAGGAAAAAACTGATGCCGTATCCCAGTCCCCTGTTCTGGCTATGGGTAAACTCAGCAATAAGTGTATTCCCAATGGGTTGATTGCTGAAATAAGCAATACCCAGCATAATCCCTGAAAGAATTAGAAGTAAGTCTGATGTATATCCCATAATGAGCAAGACAGGAATATTCGCTGCAATGATAAAAATGAGTGCCGTGGGTTTATGAAACCGTTCCCCAATACGGGCACCGACCAGTTGCCCTCCTATTCCGGCAATAAATACCATGGATGGGAATAATCCTGCTTTCATATTGGCTGATAAATTTGGCAAAATGGATGAAGTATTTTCTGCAAAGTGAACCGGCATGAATGTGGTAAATCCATAATAGGCCATGCCCAAAAATGCGTTGGTGAGAAAATATAATATAAGAGCGGGTTTGTTTGTCGCTTCCTCATGGTTTTCAAATTCAGTCTCATCCATGGTACTGCGCTTCCGATATGGGATGGCAATAAAAGTACTGATAGCAAGGAGTCCATTAAAGATACCCAAAAATGCATAGGCAGAACGCCAAGAAATAATGGCGGCGGCTGTGGTGGCTAATATAGGTCCCAACGCCGATCCGGTTGATCCAAATATACCATGAATAGCCATACCTCTTGTGAGTGATTTTACGCGATGAGAAATAAGTGTCAATCCTGCGGGATGGTAAATACTGCAGAAAAAGCCCATAAATCCGAGGCCAACTACCATCATCTGGAATGAGCCTGAAAGGGCCACTAAAAGTGCCGATATGGACGAACCTACCTGATAAATGAGCAATAACTGTCTGCCGCCGAACCGCTTCTCTGCCCAACCTGCCGGTATGGCACCCAAACCAAACATGAAACCGCTAATGGAAACCATAAATCCCAATGTACTGAGCCCCACATCAAATTCGTTACGAATGACCGGAATCAAACTGGGCAATGCCAACATAAGGGCGTGGACCGACAGATGGCTCCCGCCAGTGATGCTTAGGATAATTTTTTCGAATTGGGTCATAACTAAAAAACCCCCACTACCAAAAAGCAATGAGGGTTCATATTAATTTGGAAAAACAGGGTTATCGTTTTTCTGCAATACGAGTGGCTTTAGAACCGGTCAGTTTCCGCAAATAATTCAGCTTTGCACGACGGACTTTTCCACGGCGTTTCACTTCAATTTTGCTTAACATGGGGGAATGGACAGGAAATATTCTTTCCACGCCAATACCGCCTGAGATTTTTCGAACCGTGAAGGTTTCAGAAATATCACTGCCTTTACGGCCAATGACCAATCCTTCAAATTTCTGTATACGTTCTTTTCCACCCTCAACCACACGGACATCCAATATGACCGTATCGCCGGGACCAAATTCTGGTAAATCTGTTTTCAATTGGTTTTCGAAAACCGGTTTCATCTTATTCATCGTTATTCTCCGATTTATTTAATTGTAAATAATGCTTCCAAATATCAGGACGTTTTTCTTTCGTCCTTTCTTCCTGGCGCGCCTTACGCCATTCCTCAATTTTTTTATGGTATCCCGAAATGAGTACCTCCGGAACTGTCATACCGTCAATTTCCCTCGGCTGGGTATAATGGGGCGCATCTAAAAGATCCGCCGAAAAGGTATCACTCAGTGCTGAATCTATTTTATTCAGCACACCGGGGATGAGCCTGACCATACTGTCTATCAATATCATCCCAGGGATTTCTCCACTGGTAACCACAAAATCACCGATGGAATATTCGTGGGTCACATACTTTTCGATAACCCTTTCATCGATACCTTTATAATGCCCGCAAATGACAATAAGCTTTTGCACAGAACTGTTTTCTACTGCCAGTTCGTGCGTCCAGGTTTTTCCCTGAGGTGAGGGATAGATAATCCGAAGATCATCCGATCCACCCACTTTTTCAATGGCATCTTCAATGGCCTTAAATAAAGGCCCTGCCATCATGACCATTCCGGCGCCGCCGCCGAATGGTGTATCGTCGGTTTGACGATAATTTCCTTCACCAAATTCCCGCAGGTTTACCAAGTGGAAATCCACTTTCTCCCGCGCCACTGCCTGTCTCAACATAGAATGCTGGACCACCGCTTCCACTAAATCGGGAGCCGGTGTAATAATGGCTATTTGGTGTTTCAATCCAATAAGCCGTCCATGGGCGTGATGGTGACCAATCCCATCTCAATATCCACCGCACGAACAATTTCCGGTACGACCGGAATTAATACTTCCTTTTTTCCTCGCTTAATCACGTAAACATCGTTAGCGGGTAGGCTGATCATATCCACCAATTCACCGATAATTTCACCATTATCAGTTACCACCGTCGCACCCAGTAAATCAGCTGAAATTAAATTAATCGGATCGGAATCTTCTACAGAGGCAAATAATAATTGGCCAATCATGGATTCAGCTTCATCCCTTGTTTTTAATCCCTCAAAAAGGAAGCGTCGTTTTTTATTTAACCCCGTTACTTTTTCAAGTTTTACATCCCTGGCAATGGTTTCATCAAAACCAATAAATAAGGATTTATCCGTCACATAATCATCAAACTGACGTACAAGCGGGCGGACGCCCACTTCGCCTTTCAAGCCAGAGGCTCGGGTAATTTTTGCAATGGCAAAAAGCTTATTACTCATTTCTATCGATCACCTCAAGTCGGGCACGTTTTCCACCCTCTTTTGCATTTACTGCAAATAATAAAGTACGGATAGCAGAAATGTTTCTTCCCCGCTTCCCGATTACTTTACCATAATCACCATCACCAACGGTGAGTTCAAAAATGATACTCTGCTCAGATTCTACTGTTTCCACTTCTACTTCATCTGGTTTATCCACCAGTTGCTTTACCATTATTTCTATAAACTCTTTCATAATCATTCTCCCTTCAAACTGAGGTTGTTATTTTTCCTCAGATTTTTCGTCTTTTCCATCATTTTCAGCTGCTTCTTCTTCAGTCTTTTCCTCTTCAGATGCGTCTTCTTTTTCTGCTTCTTCTATGGTTTCTTCAACGGCCACTTCTTCTACCGCATCGTCCACGGTTTCCTCTACCTCTGGAGTTTCTTCAGCCGATGCCGCTTCTTCAACTGCTTCCTCTTCTACTTTTTCTTCTTCAACCGGAGCATCTTCCATTGCTTCTTCGGTAGATGCTTCTTCTGTAGTTTCTTCGACTTCTTCTACTTCAACATTTTCTTCCACGGCCTCGTCTACTTTGGATTCTGACTTTTCTACTTCAACGATTTCTTCTGCCGCTGTGGCTTCTTCAACCGGAGCTTCATCAGTCGACTC
>Ga0208568_1000018_pt1 | contig 98703 bp, 96 predicted proteins | sample DeeseametaMP2969_FD_184165 | JGI IMG/M metagenome (GOLD analysis project Ga0208568, IMG submission 184165) | Marine microbial communities from the Deep Atlantic Ocean - MP2969 (SPAdes) | ecosystem: Environmental > Aquatic > Marine > Oceanic | place: South of Funchal, North Atlantic Ocean... | reverse complement strand
CCCGCGGCAGAGCGGGGGCACGCCGTCACGTCCAGACCGGCCAAGCTGACCGCAATGCGATTTTGAGGCCGACTCTTGGCACGCGGTCTACGACCACATGATCGAATCCCATCCAGGGACGATGGTCTCAGCGCGTATCCAACAGCACTTTGAATACCTCCTTGGAGAAAGCGCAGTCCCGGAATTGGATGAAGACGAATTATCAGCTTTGTTTTTCCCGCCCGGACGGGTAGACGAAAGTGTCTCGATCTTCTCCCGGCACGCTTTCGTGCCCCAGGAACAGGACTCACATCTTTGTAGTCATTGCTCAAACCTTCGCACCGCGGGGATCCACTCGATCGCTGATGAACCGCGGCAACCTCAACCTGAAACGCCCGAACCGGCCGCTCCGGACCCCAACCGTGAATGGTCCAGCCGCCGCCATTTCCAAGGCATGTCTCCCAGGGAACTGGAAGCTGAAAGGCAGCGGTCGCTGCGTCTAACAAAGCGTAAGGGGTCTTCCAAGTGGATGCTTGTGACGGTGGTGATCGTTGGGATTATCGGGGTGGCGGTCGCTGCTGGGTATTTTATGGCAGAGAGTGGGTCTGAAGAGTTAGCAGTTACAAATACGCCCATCGAGCCGGGTGGTCCTCCCGGGCCGGTTGACAAGGTGCCGAGACCTGATAACGATGCGAATCCGGCCCCCCTGGCAACGCCATCAGACACCCCAACGCCTGCAAACACTCCGGTGTTATTTACACCGGCTCCACTGATGCCAACTCCGACCCTCACGCTCAATGAGATATTCCAATTGGTTGACAGCGGCCAATGGAGCGAAGAAGAAACAGTCCGGGAATTGGAAAGGCGGTCTGCAGATGACCCGGTCGAATCTCCGACGTTGGTTCCTTCGATCTCTGCTGTCCCAACACCGACGGCCGCGCCGGGTTCTTCGGGCCGGGGCAGCGCAGAGTGGATCACCACCCTCGAATTCGCGGTCCATCAACTGGTTAATTTTTAACGTCAAAAGAATTCATTGTCAGTTTTAAGCCAGGACGTGCAGCTTGCTGCCATCGCTCGTGCTCACAGCGAAGACATGGCCCTAAACAACTACTTCGAACACGAGAACCTTGCCGGCCAATCCGCCGCCGACCGGGGGAACGCAGTCGGATATAGGTGTTTCAAAGATTTTGGGAGTTTCTATACCGAAGGTATCTCTGAAAACATCTTCCAGGGCTGGATGTATTCGTCGTTCAATTCGCGGGGTAGGAATTACGTTACGTTGGAAGAGATCGCCTTTCGAATCGTTGATGGGTGGATGAATAGCCAGGGACACCGGGAGAATATCCTGACTGAAACCTATGACCGGGAAGGCATCGGAATCGGTATCGGAGCTGAAGAGTCGGTCTGGGTAACTCAGAATTCCTGCTAGAAGTTTCGGTTTCCGTGAGGTTCCTGTATCGTTCGTGTGTCGGGATATGAAATGATAAGGGCTAAAGAGTCCTCAATCGCAGAACGGAGACCAGAACAATGGCAGACGCAGACCTGGCGGCGGAAGTAAATCACTCGAGCGGCACCTATCCGGTTGTCGCCGGGTGGGGCGTCATCAACACCCTCGGCGACCGTTTCACGGACCTGGGGTTGACCAACACGGCCTACATCATCACCGACTCCAATGTGATGAACCTCTACGGCCGGAACGTCCAGCGCGCGCTGCAAAAACGCGGCATCCCAGCCCACTGCTTCATCATCCCCGCCGGGGAGACCAGCAAGAGTTTCGAGCTGGCCCAGGGCATCTACAACTGGCTGGCGGGACTGAAGGCAGAGCGCGGCCACGCCATCGTCAGCGTCGGCGGCGGTGTCGCCGGGGACCTGGCTGGTTTCGTCGCCGCCACCTATCTGCGGGGCATGCCTTTCGTGCAGGTGCCCACCAGCATGGCCGCCATGGTCGATGCGTCCATCGGCGGCAAGGTCGCCGTGAACCTGCCACAAGCCAAGAACCTGGTGGGAGCCTTCTACCAGCCAAAGGGCGTATTTGCCGACGTGCAAGCGCTGTCTACCCTGGGGAAAAGGGAGCTGGCCGAGGGTTGGGCTGAGGCGATCAAGCACGGCTTCATCCTAGACGCCAGTCTGGTCGACGTTTTCGAGGAGCACGCCGAAGCACTTATGGAGGTGGAGCCGGACATCTCAACCGAAGTCATCCGCCGCAGCATGGCCATCAAGGCCAATGTGGTCAGCCAGGACGAGAGGGAAACCCTGGGCATCCGCATCATGCTGAACTACGGCCACACCATCGGGCATGCATTGGAGTCATCCACCGAGTACGGCCGGTTCTTCCACGGAGAAGGCGTTGCCGTGGGGATGATGGGCGCGGCGTCCATGGCCCAGGAGATGGGGCTGCATTCCCAGGACCTGGTGGACCGCCAACGTAGCCTGTTGGAGCGGTTCAACCTGCCTACGACGGCCAAGGGCGTGCCGGTGGCCGATATCTTGAACGGCATGTCCCTGGACAAAAAGAGCCAAGGCGGCTCCAACCGCTGGGTGATGCTGGAAGAGGTGGGCCGGTCGGTGGTGCGCAGCGACGTGCCCAAGGACCTGGTGGAGAAGACGGTCAGAGAGCTGACCGCTTAGCATCAGGCGCCGATCCAGGCCACGAACACGGCGGAACTGATAGCGAGAATCACCCAGCCGATGGCGGTTTCAGCGGCGATTATCCCCGATACCCGGTATGTCGGAAATGCATCGTCTCCGCCCCAGTCATACCGCCAGTGGCCGACGCCCGGGGTGAGCACATCCAGGCTGAATAGCAAAAGTTTTCCGGAATTTCGCAGCCGGGTCCCTCTCGTTTTTAGTCCCATGAAAAGTCCGTACACAACCGCGAATACCAACAGCACCACCAAGAATGCTGCAGGCACGTAGTACACGAAGATGAGGAGATTATGCCGGCGCTGCGCCGTGCTAACCTTCCCTGCGGAGTGATGCTGGCCGCCGCTGGAAAAAAATGTTTGTAAGGCGCCCAGCCAATCGGACCGGTCACCCCCTGGAAAGGCGTGCTTCACATCATCCCACTTAAGATCGGTGGCGCCTTGTAGGCTGGTTGGAGGCTCGAACTTGCCGAGGAATTCAGCATCGCGGAGCATGAATCGTCCCTGGATCACGCTTTCTCCAAAATTAACTGATTGCTTGAATTTTGCGTGGGAGAATACGGCGTCACCAATGATGTGGACCGCGCGGAATCCGACAAACCCATTGAATGTGGCGCCCCCGAAATCGATGCAGGCTGAAATCTCGGCGTCGTTGAAGATTGCCCTCTCGTTGAATGTGGTATTCCGAAAGTCCGCGAAGCTTTCCCCTTGGTTCGGATTCTCAGCGCGGCGGCAAGATGTTTCACCTTGGAAGATGGTTGTGTTGAAGGTTGCATCGCCTTCGAATCTGGCTACATTAAATTTCGCCCCTTGATTAAAGACCGCTCCCTCGAAATTGGCAGCGCCCTGAAACAACGTCCGAGAGAAGTCTGGGCTTTTGATGAAAGTCGCTCCTTGGAAGTTTGCTTCATCGGAGAAGGTGGTGGAAGAGAAATCTACATTACCATTGAACTTCGCGCCGGAAAAATCGGTGTTGGCAAGAGTCAGACCGTTTAGCTTGAGCTCATCGCTGATGACCGAGTCCTTCGCCTTGATGGCGCAATCGTTCTTGACGAGGGCTTCGATATCGGACGCCGTGACTGTTTGCCCTCCCAGGTCTTTGCACTCGGCGCTCGTGCTTTGGGCGTAGGCGTTGGATCGCGCCCCAAACGCCGCCAAGACGATCAGCACGACCGCCGCGGCGATTACCAGGGAACAACGTACATCCGAGGAAGAATTACCATTTCGGGGTTATTTTCACCGATATGCGGTTCCTTGGCAACGGTGAAGATTAGCTAGTCGTCCGCTGTGGCCAGCTCCTTTCTCTCGCGTTTAGCCTTGATCATCATTCCCGCTATGATCAGACACATCGTGCCGGCGACGCTTAGCAAGACCACCGATGCCAGGGTCGACAGGAAATCCAAGCTGTCTGAGTAAGTCGAAACCTGGTCCAGGGCCACCGAAATGGCGCCGCCCATGATCGTCACGCCGTAGAGGATGCGTATCCGCGCCGGTTCCACGAATGCGGTGGCCGCGGTCCCCAATTGAGAGCCTACAGAAGCCGCGCCCAGCATGATTATCGCCATCAACGGGTCCACGTTGTGGGAGAGGGCATAGATGAAAGTTCCCCAGGAGCCTGTAACGACGATCTGAAACAGGTCGGTGCCGATGGCCACAGTCGTAGGCACGCCCATGCCGAAGATCAATATCGGCATCAACAGGAACCCGCCGCCCGCTCCCAGCAGACCTGCGAAGAACCCGACGCTGAACCCTACGATCACGGGTATGAAAACTGATAGCTGATCGATGCCGGAGACCGGCAGAGCGACATAGGTTGGGACTCTCCCCAGCCCAGGCAGCCAGATGGCATGGGGCGGTATGCGCATTCTTTGCACCCGCCTGGCCAGGGAAGCTGTTGAGATTTCCCCTTCGGCCGCCGTGGGGTTTCGGCGCTGCTTCAAGTGGTCATAGATGATGAATCCACCAAAGACGGCCAAGAACACTATGTACACATAACGTATTACCGGACCGATGATGCCGGCATCGTCAAGGGTCGAATTCAGTTGCTCGGCAAAGAATACGCCTGGGACAGTCCCGATCAACATGATGAGCCCCAACCGCAGATCAACGTTGCCCAGGTGGCAGTGCTTAAGGGTGTTGATGATCGAGGAGCCCATGATCAGGGCCAGGCCGGTCCCAACCGCGAACACGGGTGGGACGCCGAAAACCAGCAGCCCTCCGGTGATCAAGAACCCGCCACCCACGCCAAAGAACCCGCTGAGGGTGCCGACCATGACGCCTAAGAGCAAGAGAAGCGCGGGATTTACGGTGACTTCGGCGTTGGGGAACCACATGTTAACCGGCGTCCTCGGGGGTTTTCGGCCGGCGACCGAGAAGGGCGGCCACCGCCTGGAACACCCCGGTCCAGAATAGGTGAAGGCTGATGGCTGCCGCGGCGACGACGCCTATGATCAACAACGCCCAAAGAAGGGTGTGATCGGAGCTGTAGCTGGTTAAAAACTCGTTCATCTTGGGACGCCAAAGCCTGGGGCTATCGGCTGCTCGGCGGTAATCGTAGTCATGGAAAAGTTGATGGGATTCGCCCGTAGAGGATACCATAGGCCAAGCCTGCAACGGCTGTCACGTATCTTGAAAATCCCCCAAAGAACCCGGAGAACGCGGGGCCAATGGATAATGCCTGAAACCAGATTCAACTTCCAGTTACAGCACACCGACGGCGCAGCGAGAGCCGGGGTGCTTGCGACGCCCCACGGGAAAGCGCTCACGCCGTTCTTCATGCCGGTGGCTACCCAGGCCACGGTCAAAGGCCTGACGCCGGAGGAAGTCAGGGGTGTCGGCGCCCAGGTGGTCCTGAGCAACGCCTACCACCTGTACCTGAGACCCGGCGTGGAAACCGTGGCCAAGCTGGGCGGTCTGCACGGATTCATGGGCTGGGACGGACCCATACTCACCGACAGCGGCGGGTTCCAGGCCTTCAGCATGGGGCCGTTGCGAAAGGTTACCGACAACGGCATCCGGTTCCGCTCCCACATCAACGGCAGCGAGCATAATTTCACCCCCGAACTGGCCACGGCCAACCAAGAGGGATTGGGCGCCGATATCGCCATGTCCTTCGACCAATGTATCGCCTACGGGGCCACTGAGAAACAAGTGCGCCAGGCCATGGAGCGCACCCACCGCTGGGCCCAGTCGTGTTTCGACGCCCACCAGTCGTCGCCCACCGGCGCGGCAGCGGGTCAGGCCCTGTTCGGCATCGTGCAGGGCGGCACTTTTTCGGAGCTGCGGGATGAGTCGGCCCGCGCCATATCGGCCATCCCCTTCCATGGCTACGCGGTCGGCGGGCTGGCGGTGGGCGAGAACAAAGAAGATCTGTACCGGTTCACCGGCCAGGTGACGGACCTGTTGCCCCAAGACAAACCCCGTTACCTGATGGGCGTGGGGTCTCCCGAGGACCTGGTGGAGGGTGTGGCGAGGGGCATCGACATGTTTGACTGCGCTCTGCCAACCAGGGTAGCCCGGAACGGAAGCATGTTCACGCCCGAGGGCCGGGTGGACGTCACCAAGGCGCGGTACGCGGAGCAGCAAGGACCTTTGGATGAGACTTGCGATTGCTATACCTGCCGGAACTACTCAGCGGCCTATCTGAGGCACCTGTTCCGGGCCAAGGAGTTGTTGGGACTGCGGCTGGCAAGCATCCACAATCTCCGGTTCGTGCTGGCGCTGATGGAACGCATCAGGACGTCGATCTTAGAGGACCGGTTCGATGCTTTCCGTAGAGAATTCCTAGCCGTATACCAGCCTGCCGACGAGGCCGCGCGGCAAGCACAGAAAGAACGATGGCTGGAGACCCGAGGCGGGTAATCAGCCAGTTAAAGGCGGGGCAGGAAGGGGCTAAAAGCCGCCGGCGACCGCCGGGACGATGCTGATCTCGTCTCCGTCGTTGGTGGCCGTTTTCAGACCATCCATGAACCGGACATCTTCGCCGTTCAGGTAGATGTTCACGAAATAGCGCAGTTCGCCTTCCTCATCGACCAAGCGGTCTTTGAATCCGGGATATTGGCTATTCAGTTTCTCCACCAGCTCACCTAGAACGGTTGACTCAACCTCTACTTTGGCTTGGCCGTTGGTCATTTTCCGCAACGGCGTGGGGATTCGGACCACGATGCTCATCTGGAAGTACCCTCCTAAAATTCGCCCCGTCTTAGGCGCCAATGGCAGGACTATGTCCTACCCGTCAATAACGTCACCACCAAGCGGGTCTACCCTAACCCCCGTGGAACTGACCCATTCCAGCCCACGCTTTATCTCTGGCTCATCGCCGTCAAGTTCCAAGACCACCCAACCCATGTCCTCGCCAACCTCGGCCCGGCGGATGTTGGTTACGATTTTGAACTTTTGGCCCAACAAGTAAATCACCGGCTGCTTCACCAAGTTTTCTTCGAAAACGAACTTAACTCTCTGCTTGCCCATTCCCAAACACCTCCCGGCTTTGTTCACCCAGTGATTTTAGCCCAGCTATTTCCCGCCTTCAAAGACCTCTTCAAACGACCGGATGCTGGGTTTGATGGAGAGCGGGTTCACCACGTGCTCCACCGCTTCTTGGGTCTTGAGTCCGTTGCCAGTGATGTAAACGACGGTCAGTTCGTCGGGCTTTATGGCGCCCGACTCGGCCAGGTGCTTGAGACCTGAGACCGTCACGCCGCCGGCCGTCTCGGTGAAGATACCTTCAGTTTCGGCCAGCAGTTTTATGCCATCTACTATATCCGATTCCGGCACCGCATAGGCGGAACCGCCGGACTTTTCAATCACTTTAAGCGCGTAGATGCCGTCGGCGGGGTTCCCGATGGCCAGGGACTTGGCCAAACTGTCGGGCCGCACCGGGATGACCTGTGATTGGTTGCTGTTCCAGGCTGTGGCGATGGGCGAGCACCCTTCCGCTTGTTGCATGTGCATCTTGGTGGTGACCGCCGGGTGGTGCACGGTGTTCTGGTCTACGCCGAACGAACTGCGTTCCACGCCGTCCAACAGGCCCAGACAGGCCAGCTCGTTTAAGCCCTTCCAGATCTTGGTGAACATGGCGCCTGAGGCTGATGGGACGACCACGTGGTCCGGCACCCGCCAGCCCAGTTGCTCTGCCACCTCGTAGCCCAGGGTTTTACTGCCCTCGGCGTAGTAGGGGCGCATGTTGATGTTGACGAAGGCCCAGGGGTAGTCGTCGGCAAGCTCGCTGCACAGCCGGTTAACCTCGTCGTAGGTGCCGTCAACCGAGACAAGCACCGGATTGTAGATCGCTGCGCCGATGATCTTGCCCTTCTCCAGGTCGGATGGGATGAAGACCACGGCGCGGACGCCGGCCCGGGCACAGTGGGCGGCTACGCTGCAAGCCAGGTTGCCGGTGGAGGCGCAGGCGATGGTCTCGTAGCCGAATTCCAGGGCCTTAGTGGCCGCGACGGAGACCACGCGGTCCTTGAAGGAGAACGACGGGTTTACGCTGTCGTTCTTGATGTACAGGTTGTTCAGACCCAGGGTTTTGCCCAGCCCTTTGGCCTTGAGCAGCGGTGTGAATCCCGCCATGATGTCTACGGGGTCGTCGCCCTCCGCGGGGAGCAGGTCTTTGTATCGCCAGATGCTGAGGGGACCCTTGGCGATACTGTCCCAACTGACGACTTCAGAGATGGTGGCGTAGTCGTAGACCACCTCCAGGGGCCCGAAGCAAAATTCGCAAACGTTTAGCGGTTCTGCCGGGTATTCCCTGCCGCATTCACGGCATTTAAGTCCATTTAAGAAAGCCACCTGGGTAGGTCCCTCCTGGCCATAAACGGCCCGCGCAAAAGCCCAAATAAGCCTGGAAATTACTTGTCCAGGCTGCTCGTGATAGTAACAAAGCGCCTATGTGATGTCAACTTGACTCACGCCTAGCGAGGTGCTGCCGTGAGCCTGAGAAGGCCTAGATTCTGGCTGGGCTTTCGGTGATATAATCCTCGATGCATTCGCCCTCAGGGGGCGATAAAGGGAACCGACACGGGCCCTTTCAATGATAGGATCTTGCGCTGCTCCGCTCTCATCACATAACCATCCTCCAGCAATTCTCCATCCCGCTGATAATCGGTGTTATCGCTGGGTTGATCTTTGCAAACATCGACATCCACGCCTACGAAGAGATGGTGGACTTCCATATCTTCGGCGAGGACACCAAGATCTTCGGCAAAGCGGTGACGGTCCACTTCCTGGTCAACGAGATTTTCATGGTGTTCTTCTTCGGTATAGCCACCAAGGAGATCACCGAGTCGGTGCTGCCCGGCGGCGCGCTGAACCCCATGCGGAAGGCCATAAACCCGCTGATGGGAACCCTGGGCGGTGTCATTGGACCGGCGGGGTTGTTCTTCCTTCTCGCCTGGGTATTCTATGGCGGCGGCGACGACCTGAGCATCGTGGCCAACGGCTGGGGCATACCGACCGCCACCGATATCGCCTTGGCCTGGCTCGTGGCCCGGATCATCTTCGGGGCTTCGCATCCGGCGGTCAACTTCCTATTGCTGCTGGCGGTGGCCGACGACGCCATCGGACTGGGGATCATCGCCGTGTTCTACCCGGACCCTGAATTTCCCGTAGTCCCCTCCTGGTTGTTGTTGGTGGCCGCCGGGATGGTTGTGGCCTACGTCATGCGGCGGTTCCGTGTGCCTTACTGGCCCGTTTACATCCTGATCGCCGGCGGGCTCAGTTGGGTCGGACTGGTCAAATCGTCCATCGAACCGGCCCTGGCATTGGTGGTGATCGTTCCATTTTTACCCGGACCCCAGATAACTCACGGGTTGTTCGAAGAGGACGAGTACGAATTCGAACATACCCACCCACGCGGTGCAGAGGCCGTTTCGGACCACGAGACACCGGCCGAAACCGCCGAAGGAGAAGCGGAACTACACCACCGCCACGCGCCGCTGGACCACTTTGAGCACCAACTCAAGTTGCCGGTGGATTTTGGGTTGTTCTTCTTCGCCTTCATGAATGCGGGAGTCGCCTTCGCCAGCATCACCCAGGTCACGTTTATCGTGCTGATCTCCTTGATCGTCGGCAAGACGGTTGGAATCACGCTATTCTCCTGGGTGGGCGCCCGACTCGGGTTCCCGTTGCCGGAGGGCATGGCGACCAAACACCTTTTGGTGGCCGCCATAATCGCGGGCCTGGGTCTGACCGTTGCACTATTCGTGGCTGGTAAAGCCTACGAGGACCCGGCCTTCCAAGACCCGGCCAAGATGGGCGCGGTGCTCAGCGCCGGCGCCGCGATCATCGCCCTTGTGGTTGGGCGCATGCTTCGGGTCAAAGACGGCGATGACGAGTGATATACTCACGCCTGCGGACGCCCTATCGAGATTCAATTTAGGAGCCCTCACGATGATTGGCGTACTTACCCACCACTGGGCGAAAGCGGACAAGATCGAAGAGGCCAAAACACTGCTGGACGGCAACGGGCTTGCCCAGAGTAAAGCCCCCGGCTACGGCCACCGCCTGACTTTCATATCCCAGGAGGACCCCACCAAGATATCCACCCTTGTCACCTGGGACTCCAACGAGATCTATGACGCCTGGCGGGCCAGCCCCGAACGGGCCACGGCCATGCATGGCGCCGCCGAGCTGTGGTCCAAACCGGCCGAGTCCGAAAGATTCGAGATGGCCGACTAGCCTCAGCGCCCCGAAGTTAGCGTTAGGGTCTCCGTTCGTCCTGAGCTCCGTCGAAGGGCGGGGGCGCAGTGATGGTTCGACGGGGCTCACCGCGAACGGTTGGCAAACCCTAGTCTGTTGGAAGGACAATCCTGGAGCGAGCAAACAGGAGACGGCCATGGCCAAGCGAAGTTTCTGGGCCTGGGGCCACGAGTCGAACGAACCCACCGCCGAGCAGATGAAGACCGCCGCGGGGGAACTCGCCAAGCGGTATAAAGTCGAACTGGCCCCGGTGACGCCGCCTAGGCCAAGCGACCTTTCCTTGCGCAAACCCCGTATCTCTCCGCCATCATCATTGGCCGCCATCTGCGTCAGCGACGACCACGACCGGGCGGTCCACACCTACGGACGGAGCTTCCGGGACCGCATCCGAGCGTTCAAGTTGGACTTCCCCAATCCGCCCGACGTTGTTGCCCGCCCCCGCAACGAGCAGGAAGTGGAAGCGGTGTTGGAGTGGTGCTCGTCATCCGGTTATGCCGCAATCCCCTTCGGCGGCGGCAGCTCCACCGTAGCCGGTTTCGAACCGCCCGAAGGCTACGACGGCATCGTGACAATCGATATGGAAGGTCTGGGCCAGGTGTTGGAGATCGACGACGTTTCCCGGTCGGCCCGCATCCAGGGAGGGGTCTACGGTCCCGCGTTGGAAGACCAATTGCGCCCCCACGGCTTCACCCTCCGCCACTACCCGCAGAGCTTTGAGTTCTCCACCCTGGGCGGCTGGATCGCCACCCGGTCGGGCGGCCATTACGCCACCAACCAGACCCATATAGACGACATGGTGGAATCTGTGCGGATGGTAACGCCTTCCGGTCTATGGGAATCGCGGCGTCTGCCGGGCAGCGGCGCGGGCCCCAGCCCGGACCGGATAGCCATCGGCAGCGAAGGCATATTAGGCATCATCACCGAAGCCTGGATGCGCATCCAGGCCCGTCCCGTCTTCCGGGCGTCGGCCGGGGTGACCTTCCCGACTTTCACCGCCGGGGCCGAGGCCGCCCGCCGCATCGTGCAGACCAAGATGTGGCCCGCCAACTGCCGTCTGCTGGACCCGTTAGAGGCCGCCGCAGCCGCTGGCATGGACGGCGCCAATGCCTTGTTGCTGCTGGGGTTCGAGTCGGCTGAGGTGCCTCAGGGGGAGTTGATTCGGCACGCCGTGGACATCGCCCGGGAAGCCGGTGGGACGATAGACGATGCCAATATAAGAGTCGCTGACGGCTCCGGCGGAAGTTCCGACGGAGACACCGGCCGCCAGGGCTCTGTTGGCGCGTGGCGAAACTCTTTCTTGAACGCGCCCTACATGAAGAACCATCAGGCCGGGCTGGGACTCGTGACTGAGACCATGGAGACGGCCGTTACTTGGGACCGCTGGCCCGCTTTGGACCAGGCGGTCCGGGCAGCGCTCCAAGGCGCACTGGACCGCGTCTGTGGCGGCGGCACGGTCTCTTGCCGGTTCACCCACGTTTACACCGACGGACCGGCGCCCTACTTCACCTTCGAGGGCATGGGCCGCTTGGGCGCCGAGTTGGAGATGTACGCCGAGATCAAGCAGGCGGCGTCCGACGCCATCATGGCCTCAGGTGGCACCATCACCCACCACCACGCCGTGGGACGGCTGCACCGCCCCTGGTACGACCAGCAACGCCCGGAACTATTCGCCCAGGCGTTGAAGGCAGTCAAGCGGACCCTGGACCCCAACGGCGTGCTGAACCCCGGACTTCTGATAGACGCCTAATCACCGACGGTTTACGTAACGATTCGCCTCGATATCGATGGAACCGTAACACCGGACTGCTAAACCTCCGCGCACCCGTTGAACCGCCTACATTCACGAGGTACAATGGGGCACCTACGACGGAGGAGAGCATGTTTAGGTTCGGACTCAATCCGGCCGGGTTTGCGCTGGGCAAGCGAAATGTCCATTACTCCTGGGTGATTGTTGCCGTCGCTTCGGTCATGTGGATGACCAGTTCCGGGATGCGCTTTGCGGCCGCCATCTTGGTGGACGAGTTTGAGAAAGAGCCGTTCGGCTGGAGCATCGGCGCCATAGCCGCCGGGTTCACCATCCAATGGGTCGTATCGGGGACATTGGCTCCCGTCTGCGGTTGGATGGCCGATCGCTGGGGCGTCCGCAAGGTTATGTGGGCCGGCGGCGTGCTGTTCATCATCGGGATGGTCCTGACAGCCTTCATGCAAAACCTGTGGCAGTTCTATCTCTACTTCGGCGTCATCTTGGCGGCGGGTATGGCGGCGTTCCAGGTCACTTTGGTCTCCGGTGTAACCCTGTGGTTCCGGAAACAATTGGGCTTGGCGATGGGAATATTGCAGGGGTTACAGGGCATCGGAACCGCCTTCGCGATCCTACTGGTTTTCATCCTCTTTGATCAATTCGGCCTGCGGATGACCTTCTTGATCCCAGGGCTTGTCGGCGGCGCGATCCTTATGCTACTGGTCAAGTTCTTTTACAACGAGCCCGCTGACATCGGCTTGCGCCAGTGGGGCGCTCCGGACGACGAACCCATCCGGAGCATGCAGAACAATGAAGTCGCCAAAGTACGCACCCATGTCTTCCTGAAGCAGGCCCAAAAGACCAACGCCTTCTGGAACCTGGTGGGGATCCATTTCTGGGGCTGCGCTGGCCACAACATCATACTGATCCTGTTGGTCGCAATGATGACATTCAACGGCCACTCGAAGGGCGTGGCCGTAGCGGTTTTCATCACCCTCATGGTGGTCAGTACGATCACGCGCTTCGCGGCCCCGGTCTTGGCCGACCGGTTTGGCAGCAAGGTCGTGATGATTTTCGTTTTTTCCGCGCAAACGTTCCCGTTGCTACTGCTGATCGTGTCCCAAGAGCTGTCAGCCTATTTCACCTTTGCCGTGCTGTTTGGCATCGGTATGGGCGGAGAGATGACGGCTTTTCCAATCATAAACCGCCAATACTACGGCGACGCGCCCACTGCGACCACATATGGGTGGCAGATGGCCGGGGCCGGAATCGGGATGGCCATCGGACCGGTTCTGGGTGGGTTCTTGAAGGACTGGACCGACACCTATGTCTGGTCCCTGTGGTTGTCGTTCGGGCTTAGCGCCACCGCTGTGCTCTGCATCTTCTTCTTGCCTTCCACCCACCACCACCAGCTTCCCGACTGGGAGGACGAGTTGCCTCCCGAAGCACGGATGTCCGGTGGCGCTCCCGCGGTTGCGCCCGCCGCCGGCGGTGGAGGCGGTTCCGACGATTAATCCCGTGGAGCGGTCCTAGGGCATGGCCCAAGAAAAGTTGTGGCCTGATGGCGAGGTCCAGCCTGGACCCACCATCTCGGCCACTGAGTTGGGCACCTACGCAAGAGCACGATTCTGTCCCCGCTGCGCCTGGGTCCGGCTGCATATCAAAAACCTGCCCTACCAGAGCTTCCCCGGCATCTTCAGCAGCATCGACCGCTATAACAAGCTGATAGTTCACAACCACTTCGACCGGGAGGGTCACGCCCCGCCGTGGCTGGCTGAACTGGGGGAGGCCAGCCAGTACATCAACCCGCCCCACTGGTCCAGCTTCAAGACGCTGGACGAAGAGACTGGAATCACCCTGAGGGGAGAGGCTGACGGCATATTCAGGCTGTCCGACGGGTCTTATGTGATCGTCGACTACAAGACGTCCCGCTACAACCCCGATCGCCCAGGCATGTTTAGCAATTACGAGGTCCAGCTCAACGCCTACGCGCTCATCGCGGAACGGAAGGGGCTGTCACCCGTATCCAACCTGGCCCTGATTTACATGGAACCGGCCACCGATAAAGAGACGGCTCAGGAGCCCGGGTTGGTGGACGCCAAGGGCTTCACCATGGGCTTCCACGCAAAGGTCGTTCCCGTGGAACTCAGGACGGCCAGCCTGCTGCCGCCCCTGCTGCGGAAAGCTCGGAGCATCTGGGACATGGATGCGCCGCCGGCGGGGGCTGGAGATTGTAAGGACTGCGCGGCTGTGGATGGGTTGCTGGAAAGGCTGGGAACGCCCTCATCCTAGCCCTTCCCTCCCTCCGCGGAAGGAGGACGGGAGAGTGGACCCATGAACCTCCCCACCGCTCTTCCAAAAATCTACCTCTACTTGCATTAATGTCACCCTGAGTGAAGCGAAGGGTCTGCCAAGGTGACGATTGGCAGATTCTTCGTCGGCCTACGGCACTCTTCAGAATGACAGGCTTGAGTTCGGAGAAGGGACGCTTGTCAGCCAATTGCTCGCCTGCTACTCCCAGGCGCGGTTGTCTACCACCTGTTCGTAGGTGGAGCCAGCTTCTACGAGTTCTGGGTAGCCCAGCATCCAGTTGTAGGTGTCCTCGAACCGTTCCCGGGTGTAGGGCACGGGCGGTGCGTAGAGCAAGCGCCAATGCTGGAAATCATCGGGTTCAAGCAGCCCCTGGACCTCGTCGATGAAGTAGTGGGTATATCTCTTGGTGTCGGAGTTGATCATCCCGGCGGCCACGGCCTCGGCCCGGAACATGGCTGCCAGCGTCGGCCCGTCCAACTGATCGCCAGCCGCCTCGCTGCGGGTTGAGTGGCTCTCCATGATGACCCTGAACCCCTGACTCTGCGCCACACTGATCCACGGCTCGTAGAAATTTCCGGCGGCCACTTCTCCCTTCTTGATGGCCTCCAGGCGCTCGAGCATCGTCCCGCCGCTAGTTGTCTGGATCTCTTCTTTTCTGATGAAGCCTTCCAGCATTTTGAGGGTGGTGAAGTGTGAGCCGTTAAAGGTGCTCACCGCCACCGGTGTGTTCTTCAGTTGTTCTGGCTCGTAGATCGGGCTGTTGGGCCCGGTAACGATGGCCATCTTGGACATGGCGGCGCCAAGGGCCACAATCTTTCCTGGTCTTTGGTTATTGGAGAGCGCTTCCACAGTTCGCTTCACCACACCCCATTCGCACATGCGGTACTGATCGACCTCTCCGGAGTTGAATGGAGACCACATTGCCCGGTCGAACACGCCTTGTTGTAGACCCTGCGCGTCTCCGCTGAGGGTTCCGGTCCCTGGGGTCTTGAGTATCTCAACGTCCAGCCCTTCTTTCTCGAAGAGCCCTTCATCATGGGCGACCAAAACGGCCAGATCATGGACGGGATTCATGGCGGCTATCTTGACTTTCTTCAGCCCGGTTTCAGCAGCCATTTAGAGTTACCCCACGATTATTTATTGGGCCAGGTGACCCGCATTGTCTCATATCCCGGTTAGGTGGACGCCCGTCCTCGGCGTAGCCCACGGCCTGGCAGTACACCGGTATTCTCCCCGTTTTCGATGACTACCTTGCCGTTCACGATCACGTAATGGATGCCTACGGGGTAGTGCTTAGGGTCTTCCTTGGTGGCGTGGGTCTTGACCGTGTCGGGGTTGAAGATGACTATGTCGGCCTTGAACCCGTTTCGCAGCAACCCCCGGTCGGGCAGGCCTAACCGTTGGGCGGGGAACGAAGTCATCTTGCGGATGGCCTCGGGCAGTTTCAGGTGTTTCTCCGCCCGGACGAACTCGGCCAGCACGATGGGGAAGCAGCCGTAGGTCCGGGGGTTGGGGTATTCGCCAAATAAGATCGCGTCGCTGGCGATCATGCCCGCCGGATGGGAGACGAAGGCGTAGAGCGTTTGGGCGTTGGTCCCAAGCCCCACGGTTGAGATGCCCAGGTTCTCTTCGATGAGCAGGTCGAACAGGGTGTCGGCCGGGTCCTGGCCCCGCATGTCGGCGATATCGGTGATCAACTTGCCGTCGTACTGCATGTTCTGGGGCTGCTTGAAGTTCGTCAGCCAGTTATTCTCCAGCCGGTCCCGGGTGATCTCCCGCTTCATCCGTTCCCGGTCGTCGGCGTCCCTGAGGGCCGCCATCAGCCGCTCCGGCCCACCGTCTTTGGCCCAGTGGGGCAGACCGATTGTCGGCGTGGTGCCCGAGTAGGGGTAGGTGTAGCAGTCGAAAGTCACGTCCATGCCCTCGTCGCGGGCGTCTTCCACCAAGCCGATGTAGTCCAGGTGGCTGCCCACGCCGGCGGCGCTCTGGCGGTAGTGGGTTAGATGCACCGGGCAGTCGCCGCCCCGGCCGATCTCGAGGGCTTCCTCCCACGGGGCGAGCAGTCCCTTGGACCGCAGGCTGGCGCGGGTATGGGTGTGGTAGTGGCCACCCAACCGGGCCGCCACTCCGGCCAGTTCCGCCAACTCCGCCGTGCTGGCGTAGGAGCCCGGTGGGTAGTCGAGGCCGGTGGAAAGTCCCCAGGCGCCCTCTTCCATGGCCTCCCGGACCACCGATTTCATGTCCTCGAGCTCGGCGGGGGTGGCGGGCCGGTCGTTCCAGCCCACGCTCCAGATGCGCACTGGCGAGTTGCCCAGGATGAAGGCCATGTTGATGGCTACGGAGTTGTCGTACTTGTCCAGTTGGCCGGCCACGGTTAGCCAGTCGGTGGGTAGAGGCGGGTAGCCGTTCAGGCCGGCGTCCTGCCAGATGTAGCGTTCCAGTTCCTCGCGCGACTTGAAGGGAGCGTGGGACATGCCGTCGATGCCCACCAGCTCGGTGGTCACGCCCTGCCGCACCTTGGGGTCGTGGTGCGGCTCGCCCATGATGGTCAGCCCGGCATGGGAGTGCAGGTCGATGAAACCGGGGCACACGACCTGGTCCGTGGCGTCGATGGTCCGCGCCGCGTCCAGGTTGGAGACGTCGCCCCGCTGCACGGTGACCGTTTCGCCCTCAACCAGCACCGCGGCTAAGAAGCCAGGGCTGCCGGAGCCGTCGATTACCATGCCGTTGGTGATGAGTAGGTCAAGCATCTGTTACTCGTTTTAAATAGTTTTTGGAACGCTAAAGAGCGGCTTCCACCCGTTGGCGGAAATCTATTCCCGCCAGACGAAGCAGGCCCTGGGAAGACACGGTGATGAAATTTGCGCCGAGCTTGATGAATTCGGCCACGCCGGCGGCGTCGGCAGGGGAATTGCCGCCCGCGCCCACGTTTTTGCCTGCGGCCCTGATTCGGGGGAGAACTTCGCTCATGACCTTCCGTACCGCTTCGCGACCCGGATTCCCCATGCTCTGGCCCAGGTCTCCGGCGGCCACGTGGAGCACATCCACGCCGGGAACACCCAGGATCTCATCCAGGTTGTCCACTGCTTGGGTCTCTTCAATCATGGGTATGACCATCACCTGAGAATTGATCCAGCTTGCTGAATCAACCGCCATCCCGTAATCATGGGCGCGCCCGCTCCCTGCTGACCCTCGATGGCCGTCCGGATAGTAACGGGCGGCTTTGACTGTGGACTCGGCGTCCTCGCGGGTATTGATGTGAGGCACGATGATGCCCTGCACGCCCCGGTCTAGGAACCTCAGAATGGTCGAATCTTCGTGGTTCGGGATGCGGGCGATGGGGGTGATGTCGAAGGACTCAGCGGCCCGGACCATGTGTTCCACTTGGTCCAAGTCCATGGGTCCGTGTTCGCAGTCGATCATCACGAAGTCGTAGCCGATGGCCCCGAAGATTTCGACGATGTCGGGGGCGAAGCGGCTGACGATGGCGCCGTAGACCACTTTGCCCTCGGCAAGTTTGGCCTTGGTGGTGTTGGTTCGCATATGAGGTTGGTGTTCCTCTCAGAAAGTGGATGTTCAGAATCGATGGTTTATTATATAAAATGTGCGCCTTGGTGTGGGGTGGCCCTGGGCGACGGTAAACCTTATCGGCGTTTACCAAGCCGGTCTGTCGAAATATGTAAATCGCCGTGATGGGGTATTTTGCGGTTCTAGTCACAAAAGGTTGACAAAACTAGATTCCGCATGCTATGATAGCGTAGCGTTTTCAGAAATTGTTGAAAGCGCTCTTTTTTTGCCCGGCGAATACGGATAATTAAAAGCCCCTCATCTGAGGGGCTTTTAATTTGGGCAGGAAACTAATAAATTTACAGTTGCTCCAATATTTCGATCTCTTCCATGGGGAAGTCTTTAACGTTGGCGGTAATCAAGATCGCATCTTTAGCGATAGCGGTTGCGGCTATCAGGGTGTCGATGGTAGAAAGGGGGGTTCCCCGCCGGGCAAATTCATGCCTGTACCGGCCAGCCTCTTTGGCTGCGGCCAACGACACATCGTAGTAATCCAGAGCGCCAACCAATCGGTCTGCGGCAGCGCGCCTTTCTAGGTTAGTCCCAGCATAAAGCTCTGCCACGCTAACGCAACAGACTCCTAATCGATTGCTCGGGCTAGCCAAAGAATTAACCAAATCGACCACCTCCTGGCGTCCGTTCAGAAAATCAACCAACGCAGTGGTGTCCAGAAGGTAGTTAGCCAAGCCGGTATCGATCTATTCGCTTGTCGTCTTGCCGTCGAGATTCCCTGACCCATGCAGCCACTTTTTCCGGGGTGTCCCAATGAGGATGATCGCTTGCTGAAAAGGCGCCCGCCGTTGCTTCGAGTGCGGCAAGAAGGTTGTCTATTCGCAACTTCTCTCTGATCGCCTCTTCGATGAACTGGCTACGCTTGCCCTTGCCGGCCAGTGCGCCCACCGATTTGACAAGGTCTTCAGGCAAGATCACGTGTGTTCGCATTTTCTGAAGCCTCCCGCCGTTTAATCACATATATCATCCACACTATTTATGTGCTTAACTGATGTGATTAGGTGCCTTCCCTCGTCGCCCGCAACCCCGCAAGCACCTTGTCGGCCGTTACCGGCAGGTCCGTGATCCGAACGCCCACGGCGTCAAAGACGGCGTTGGCTATGGCCCCGGCTACGGGTATGTTGCTGCTTTCTCCGATGCCTTTGCTTTCGTAGGGCGCGGGGCCGGCATCTCCTTCGATGAGCACGGTTTCCAATACCGGAACGTCGGCGGAGGTGGGTATCTTGTAGTCTCCGAAGCTCAGAGTTGAGATGTGGCCGTCTTCCAGTTCCAGCTCTTCCATCAAGGCATATCCCAGACCCTGAATCATGCCGCCCTCCACCTGTCCCTGGTGGTTCAGCGGGTTCAGGATGGCGCCGATGTCGTGGGCGGTGATGAACTTGTTAACCGTGATCTCGCCGGTCTCCGGGTCGACGTGGACCTCCGCCACCTGGGTGCAGAATGACGTGAGCTCGGGCATCTCCGAGGTCAAGCTCGCCTCACCCGTCAAACTCTCGCCACCGGTGCGGGCGACAACCTCGGCGATCGTCACGCTACGTCCTGCAGCCACCAAGAACCCATTCTGCATGGAAACCTGCTCTTCCGGGGCGTCCAACAGGGGCGAAGCGGCTTCGACCAATCTGCCTCGGAGTTCTATAGCCGCGTTGACCACCGCTCGTCCGGCGGTGTGCATCACCCGGCTGCCGCCGGAGCCGGAACTGTAGGGCATGTTGGACGTGTTTTCGAGGACGATCTGCACGTCGTCCGTGTCGAGGGTCAGTTCCTCGGCCACCATCTGGCGCAGCACGGTGTGTGACCCGGTGCCGGTGTCCCAGAAGGCCATGTGGAGCCGGGGGTTGCCATCGTCGCTGAGACTGATCTTGGCGGCGAACTGACCCGTGCCCTGCACCAGGTCGGTCATGGCCATGCCGCGGCCGGTGTTTAGCGGGAGTTGCTTATCGATTCCAGCGGCTTTGGCTGCGGCCTCCAGTGTCTCCAGGGCCTTGATCTGCTGCCAATGGTGACCGATGGGAGAGGAGTCGCCTTCGCGCATGACATTCTTCAGGCGGAACTGGTAGGCGTCCATGCCCAACTCCTGGGCGATCATGTCCATGTGGGACTCCACCGCAAACACGACCTGGGGCTTGGCTGGGCTGCGCATGTGGCCCCGGGGGACGTTGTTGGTATAAACGGTGTAGCTGTCGATCTTGGCGTGGGGCACCTTGTAGACGCCGCACAGATGGTCGGCGCCCCGCAGGTAGACCGTGGGCTTGAAGGCGCCGTAGGCCCCGCTGTCGAACACCGCCCTGGCCTGCCGGGCCACGATGGTGCCGTCCTTCATCACGCCGGTCTTGATGGTCATCACCGCCGGGTGGCGGGGATTGCCGGCCATCAGTTCCTGGATGTAGTCCATGACCATCTTGACCGGACGGCCCGAGGCCTTGGACAGGTAGTAGCAAAGCGGCACGTCCATGAACGAACCCTTGCCTCCGAAGTCGCCGCCGATGGTGCTGGGGTAGAGGACGATGCTCTCGGCGGGGACGCTCCAGGTGTGGGCAAGTTGGTCGCGCAGCATGTAGGGGTCTTTGTTGTTGGCCCAGATCTGTACTCCTTCTCCATCGGGGTCCGCGCTGACCAGGCAGGCATGGGGTTCGATGTAGGCCTGATGCATCAACTGGGCGCTGAAGGTGTGCTCAAAGACCAGGTCCGATTCTTTGAACCCCTGCTCGATGTCGCCCTTCTCCCAGGTTATGTGGGCAAAGGCGTTCTTGATGCCCGAAGGAGGCTGGGGGAAACCTTGGTAGGACTCCATGTCTGGATGGAGGTCGGGGGCGTCCGCACCCATGGCTTCTTCGGCGTCGTAGACCGGAGTCAGCTCCTCGTATATCACGTCGATCAGCAGCAGGGCTTCGTCGGCGGTGTCCCTGTCATCGGCGGCGACGGCGGCCACCTTCTCGCCCACGAAACGGACAACTTCGCGCGCCAACACCGGCATGTCCACCATACGGCGGCCGATCTTGGTGTCGGGTATGTCTTGGCCGGTGACCACGGCGTGGACCCCTGGCAGCGCTTCAGCCTGGGATTTGTCGATGCTCACGATTCGGGCGTAGGGGTAAGGACTGCGGAGCACCCGGCCCCAGAGCATGCCCGGCTGGGAGATATCGGCGGCGTAGACCGCTTTGCCCGAGACCTTGTCCGGGCCCTCTCCCCTCACGATGGACTTCCCGATGGCGGAACGTGTGGCAGCCATATTGCACTCCGTTAGTCTAGTGGTGTCTCAAGCGGACAGACTGTTTAGGGCAGGACCACCCCGGTGCCCCTTGGCAGGTCCCAAGCCTCGTCCTGGAGTCCGCGAAGGTAGTCGATCTGGCCGTGATGGTTGTTCTTGTGGGTGATCAGATGGCGGAGGGAACCGCTCACGTCATATTCCGGGCGTGCCGGGTCGGGCAACTGGTCCAGACTATCCGGCGTCAGGCCGGCCAGGTACCTGAGGGTCCGACGGTGCACCGCCTCGGCGTAACCCACCAGCACTTCCAGCGAAGGGATGGCCAACGCCCGAAGTCCCATGCGGTCGCCTGGGTCTGGGGCCGTGGCGGGCTGGCCAAACTTTTCGTGCCACCTTCCGGTGGCCCAAAGGTCCGCATCCAGCTTGCCCGTGTTGGTGACGCGGGCGTCCTCGTTCCGGACCAGGTGCCACAGGATGAACCCGATGTTGTTGGCCGTGGGCGCGGGCCGCCAGACCAACTGCTCGTTACTGAGGTCGTCGCAGGTCGCCATCAGCCTCAGGTGTACCTGGGCCAGGCAGTCGGTGATAAAGGCGGTCGAGTCCATCGAGCCTCCAGGGCCATCCGGTCCGGTATCGAAATCGGCAAGGGGATTATGCCACACAGCTCAGCCGCGGGGCAGCCCTGGCAGACACAAAACGGCTTGCCGTAAGAGGCGGACTGGCCCAGGATATTAGGTGAGCAAGTCCGTGTTGGAGAATGGGCCGGTAGATTCGCCCAGATTCTTGCTGAATTCACACCTAACTTTGGGTTGCCGGAGATAGAATCTCGTCTATGAGAAAGCGAGTACTTTCCCCCATTTTTCTTGTGCTATTGGCGCTGACGTTGGTAGCGTGTGGCGGCGGCGGCGATGGCGATGAACTGGAAGACGCGGCCCCGAAACCAACCGGCGCGGCTCCTCAGGCGACTCTGATCCCCGCCGACACCCGGTCTCCTAACCCAACCTCGGCCTCGCCGACCGAGGCGCCAACCGCCACACCGGTGGCGACAGAAGGAGATTTTTTCCTGCAGCTGATCAGCCCTGCCGAACTTGAGGTGTTCACCGAAGTCGGCACTTTGTCCGTCGTCGGACGAACCAGGGTTGATGCCGTGGTGACCATCAACGACTCGATAGTAGAGCCAAACATCGACGGTGAGTTCTCGTTGGACGTTCCCCTCGACGTTGGCCCAAATATCATCGAGGTGGTGGCCAGCGTCGCCAGTGGCGAGCAGATGGACCTGGTCCTAGTCGCCATATACCTCCCTTAGACACAGATTTATGATTGAACCCCGTAAAACAGGTGTCCCCATGTTGCAGATGAATCATGCCACCCGGCAGACCCCATCCCGCCGGCTGAGCCTTGCTTTGATCGCCGTACTTTCGTTGGCGGTGCTCTTGGCAATGTTCTCCGGAACTGCTTCAGCCCAGAGCGAAGCCGCCATCGGACGGGGATTTACGGGCGTGGTCAAGTCGGTCAGCGCCACCAACGGCCTGCTGGCTGTCGAGTCCAAGGGGATACTCTTCCAGCTTGGCGTCAACGACACCACGATCATCAACGTTCCCCCGGACCAGGACGTGGGCCTGGCAGGCTTGCCCGTGGAACTGGGTTTCAAGATCGCCGGCTTGGCGGACGGACCGATCACCGACGCCAACGGGATCGCAACGCCGGAGATACACACTGCCCAGAAGCTCATAGTCATTCCCGGCAGAGCGACCCGCTCGCACAAACGGACCATCGCCTCCGACAAGCAGGGCGACGACCTCACTGCGCTGGACGCCGACGGTGTTAAGACTGAATTGAAGGGCCGCGGCGCTGGTATCGAGAAGGGTGAATCGCTCATCATTCTGGTCCAGAAACCGGGCCGCGGCAGCACAAAAGAAAAGGTGCGTGGTCTGTTCAAGGCCAAGACCGTGACCGACCGGCTAGACCGGCTGGCCGAAGCAGAAGCAGAAGACCCGATCAAGGCCAGCATCCTGGCCGGGCTGCGTGACCGCCGGGACGACGAACAGGAAAAACGTCTCCGCAGGACCGCCGACAACGCCGAGACCGGACTCAAAGAGTTCGTCTTGAACAGGGTCAAAGCCCTGCAAAAAGAACAGGCGGCGGGAGTAAAACGGCGCGGTATCGGAGCAGACGTTTCTGAATGCGCCCGGGGCATCGCCGGCCACCGGGCCGGCAGCATCAAAGAGTTGAACGCTGACCAGCGGCGGCGGGTCACCGAAGAGTGTTTGAACCGGACGAAGGCGCCCCCACACCGGAGGCGGACCGTCCTCCGGTTATCCGGATAACCTCGCCGTCCTCGGGGACGGTCGTTTCCACCAACGATGTTGTCACGGTGGTGGCAGAGGCCAAAGACGACCATGGCGTGAACTCCGTGACGTTCAGCGTCGCCGGCGTAGATCTGGTCACCTTAGCGGATGCGCCTTACACAGTGGAGGTCAAGGTCCCGCTGGGCGTTTCGTCGCTGGCCATCAAAGCTACGGCGGTGGATGCCAATGGCAATGAAAGCTCCGACGCAATCACCCTTCGTGTGGCCCGAAGACCGGGGGACCTGGGTATCAAGATAACGAGTCCCGTGGCAACCACTGATCGGACCACGACTCGCCCATCTACCGTCGCCGGTAGCAGCGAGGCCATCGCCGAGGGCGACACCATCCTCGTCCGTGCTGAAGTAACCGGCACCGGCGTGGTCACCGTGGTCTTTACGATCAACGGAGTGGACCAGACCCCGGTATCCGCGCCGCCCTACGCCATGAGGTATTTCGTGCCCTATACCTCGTCAGACAGCCCTCCTTCCTTGGGGATCACGGCGACCGCCACTGACAGCACCGGAGAGAACGTCAGAGATTCAGTGAGCGCCACCGTCGTGAGGAAAGTCACTGTGATCAACGTCAAGATCACGGAGCCGGCGGCGGGCGCCAGAGCCACGGCCGGCGAGACGGTCCGAATCAGGGCCACAACCGACAACGACGCCGCGGTCGCGTTCGTGACATTCAGCGTGGGAGGGGTTGATACGGTCGTTATATCCGCACCGTTCACCCACACCTACACGTTACCTCGGAGGGCTACTGCCGCCGCCGCCACTTCCAACATCCCTCCAAACGTTTTCGTCGGGAAGGCGACGTTGGACGGAGCGGTTGCTCCGGACGGCACAGTGGTGATCGCCTGGATCGCCGGCACGAACTCAACCTCGTTGCTCATCAAGGTCACCGCCACCGCCGATTCTGGGGAGACAGACAGCGCATCGCTGTCGCTACCTGTTTCCGGCGCCATCAACGCCGGTCAGGCCACCGTTAGCAATGGCGAATTCGTGGTTACCGCCTCACAGCCACCGGGCCAGAGCTTCGCCGGCAAGACCGTAACATTCACCGTAGGCGGCAAAGACGCCCGCCAGACCGGGACCTGGCAGCAGGGCGGAGCGACGATCCTGGACCTAACGGCGGGCTGATCTCCGGACAAAGCCGTCATTTCGCGGAATGACGGAATCCAAAGCCATTCCTTCTTATGAGGCGATCGACCGTAGGGGCGGGTTTCCAACCCGCCCGGCCTCGCGTAGACCAATCCCGAGTCACGAGACCAAGTTGCCATGCGGCGCCGTTCGCTCTTCTCGAACTATATGAGCCTCCCCAAGCAGGGCAGGTTAGAAACCTGCCCCTACGTCCCCCAACCTTACCCCCTCGGGTGGTTGGCCAAGAAATCGTCCGCTATCTCGTTGAATGTCCGGAACTTGACCCCGTCGTGGGACATTATGTAGGCCGCCAACCGCTCCAGCATCAGCAGTACCTGAGGCCGGCCGCTGACATCAGGGTGGATGGTTATCGGGAAGACCGCTTCATCGTACTCCCGGTACACGAAGTCGAATTGGTCGCGCCACATCTGCTCGATATCTCTGGGGTTGACGAAGCCGTGGCTGTTGGGCGCGGCTTTGATGAACATCATCGGCGGCAGGTCGTCCAGGTACCAGTTGGCCGGAATCTCCACCAGGTCGGTTTCTTCACCGCGCACCAATGCGTGCATCCAATGCTCGGCCGGCTGAGAGAAGTCGATCTTGGTCCAGTGGTCACCCTTCCGCACGTAGTAACACTCGAAGTCTTTGTGCATCAGGCTGTGGTCGTACTTGATGCCGTGCTTCTGGAGGAGCTCGTTGGTGATGTGACTGAACTCCCACCAGGGGGCCACGTAGCCGGTGGGCCGCTTGCCGGATATCTTAGTGATCAGGTCGATGCACTTGGTCAGGACCGCCTCTTCCTGCTCCGGCGACATGGCGATGGGATTTTCGTGGGAATATCCGTGGAGGCCGATCTCGTGGCCGCCATCGACGATCATCTGGCATTCGGTGGGGAACGTTTCCATGGAATGGCCTGGGATGAACCAGGTGGTTGTGATTCCTAGCCGTTCGAACAGCTTGACCAGACGGGGAGTGCCCACCTCTCCGGCGAACATCCCCCGCGAGATATCGTCGGGCGAGTCCTCCCCTCCGTAGGAACCCAGCCACCCACCAACGGCGTCCAGGTCGACCCCGAACGCGCAGGAAATCTTCTTCTCAGCCATGATATTGCCCTCCTAACCCCGGAATCTTCTAGCTAGCCGACTCGCCGTAATTCGCTTTGCGCCGCTCGGCGAAGGCAGTTACTCCCTCCCGGCTGATGTCTGAATCCCGCAGCGGGGCCGACAACGCCCGTGCGTATTGGTGCGATTGCTCGGCCGTCATGTCCCGCCCGGCGAAGGCCGCTTTCTTGGTGGCCACCAACACCTCGGTGGGATATTCGCCCATGCGGGCCGCCAGCTCTTCGACCGTGGGTATCAATTCTTGGGCCGAAACGACCTTGGTGACCAATCCGATGCGCAGCGCTTCTTGGGCGTCGATCAGGTCGCCGCTAAGCAGCATATGCAGGGCGGGGCCGAAGCCGATCAGGCGAATGAGCGGGTCGGGCGGATTCGGGAGACCCCGGCGAATCTCGAAGCTGCCAAATTGGGCGTTCTCGGATGCGATGCGGATGTCGCAGGCCAGCGCCCGCTCCAGACCACCGGCCACGGCATAGCCGTTCACTGCGGCGATGGTCACCTTGTCGGTCTTCATGTACGGCGGCACCACGTTGCTGACCGGGCCGCCCGAGGCGATGCGCACCGCTGCAGCTTTCAGGTCCATGCCGGTGCAGAATGCCCTTTCGCCGGCGCCGGTGAGCACCAATACTTTTAACGTGGGATCTTTGTCGAAGTCCTGCTCACACTCGTAGATGTAGTCGGTGGTCGGCGGGTCGCATGCATTCATCACCTGTGGCCTGTTGATTGTTATCCAAGCGGTGGGGCTCTTCTTCTCGTAATTCACCGTGTCCATGGGCGGCCCTCCCTTCGTTCCGTGCTTCTGTTTGGTCTTAGATGCCCAACCGGGACTTGTACTCCAGATCGTGCTCCGCCAGGAATCCCATGCGCAAAAGGCCCGCTACGTCCGGCGGAGGTGTGACTCCGGGATTGGCCGGGATATCGGCGATGACTTTCTGGTCCATTAGTTGTTTGTATTCTTCCCCTGAGTGACCCAGCAAATCGCAAAAGACCTGCCGGTTGAACTCCCCGAACCCGGGCGCCAGGCGGTCCGGAGGCCGGTCCACGCCGGTCAGACGGAATAGCGGCTCCGAATGAGGTCTGGGGCCAACTGGTTCTGGATGCTGGGAGATGGCGAAGAACCCCCGGTCGCTGTGGTGCGGGTCTGTGGCGATCTCCCGGGTGTTGTACACCGACCCAGCGGCCACACCTCCCGCTTGGAATAGGTGCATCACCTCATGCTTGTCCCGGTCGGCGGTCCATCTGCCGATGGCGTCATCCAAGGTCTTCCGCTGGGCCAGCCGCCCTTCAACCGTCGCCCAATCGCTATTGGATGCCCAGGGTTCCCCCACAGCCCGCACAAGATTGCCCCATTCGGCATCCGAGGTCACCGTGATCGAGACCCAGTTGTCGTCGCCGATACAGCGGTACACACCGTAGGGGGCGTGGTCCGGGTGGCTGTTCCCCCGGCGCGAGGGCGGTACCCCGTTGATCTCGTACTCCATGAACGCCTCGCCCAGGTGGGCCACGCCGGCTTCGTACTGGGACAGGTCGATCCACTGCCCCTCACCGGTCCGCTTCTGGTGCGCCAGGGCCAGCAGGATGGCGTAGGTGGCGTTGAGCGCGCCCAGCGAGTCGTTGAACAGTATCCCGCCCTGCACCGGCCCACCGTCCTCGTAGCCGGTGAGGTAGGTCAGTCCGGTCACCGCCTGGAGACTGGACCCGTATCCGATGTAGTTCTGCCAAGGACCCGAACTGCCATAGGCAGTCGAATCCAAGACGATGATGTCCGGTTTCACTTTCTTTAAGTTTGGGTAGTCCAGACCGAAGTTCCGCATCACCCTGGGCGGGAAGTTCTGGGCCACCACGTCGCTGACACTCACCAGCTCCTTGAACAGTTCCTTGCCGCGGTCGGTGTTCAGGTCCAGCGAGACCCCCAGCTTGTTGCGGTTGGCTTCGTGGTACATGCCGCCGTCGTTCCACGGTTCGCCGCCGACCTGGCTGTCCGGCTGCGGGCTGCCACGGGAGGAATCGGGCCGTACTGCCGACTCCACCTTGATGACCTCCGCGCCGTAGGCGGCCAGGGGCGTTATGGCGTAGGGCAGCGCCCAGACCTGTCCCGGCTCGACGATGCGGATCCCGCTTAAAGGCAGCGGCGTTGTCATGATTCCGCCGCCTGAAATACTTCCGCGTTATGCTGGCCCAGTGTCGGCGCAGGCATCGACTGCCGGCGGGGCGTCTCCGACATCTTGAACGGCGCGCCGGGATAGCGCAACGTGCCCACCGCTGGGTGGGGGAACTCCACGAAATAGCCCCGGTCCTCCAACTGCGGCGAACCCGATATGTCCTCCATGGTCTGCACGGGCGAGAATGGGAAGCGCCATTCCTGGGCGTGGTGGAACCATTCCTCGGCCGTCTTCTCCAGCCATTTGGCTTTCAGTAGATCGTCCACTTCGTCCGAGTGCAACTGCCGGTCGGCGGGCGTTGCGAACTTGGGGTCTTGCAGCTCCGGGACTTCCGCCATGGCGGCGTAGGTGTCCCAATCGCCCATCACACCGGGCGTGGGGAGGATATAACCCTCTTTGGTCTGCGCCGGGTAGCGGAGGCTGCTGCCAGTGGCGGGTTGCCTCCGGGAGACCATGCCCGCGTAGGTGTAGTCCAAGAAGGTGGTGAATAGCGTGCTGATGGCGCATTCGAGGATGGACACGTCCACCTGCTGTCCGTGGCCACCGCCGCGCCAGAGCCCCAACAGGGCTGCGACCGTGCCCGAGGCGGCCGCCACTCCTCCGAGGTATTGGGCCTGATTGTAGCCGTGCTTCACGGGCTCTCGGTGGTAACCGCCGGTGATGTAGGCCATGCCGCAGAGGGCATAAAGCACTAACTCGGAAGCTCGGTAGTCCCGGTAGCGGCCGTTTCTGCCGAAGCTTGATACCGAGGTCATGATCAGCCGGGGATTCACCTGGCTCAGCGTCTGGTAGTCCAGCCCCAGCGACGGCATCACTCTGGGAGAATAGCTCTCCACCAGCACGTCGGCGTCACGGACCAATTCCAAGAGCGCATCACGGCCCTCACCGGACTTCAGGTCCAGGGTGATTCCCCGCTTGTTGGTGTTTAGGTAGAGGAAGAGCCCGCTCTTCTCCGGGTGGGATTCGTGTCCGGGGAAAGGGCCCATGCGCCGGGCCGGGTCGCCGCCGTCAGGGCGTTCGACCTTTATCACGTCCGCGCCATAATCGGCCAACAGCTTGGTGCAATAGGGACCGGCGATGTGCTGGGTCAGGTCGATGACCTTGATGTCTTTTAGAACAGAGTCGCTCATCTAGCCTACGAAAATGCCGGTCGCGACCAGCTTCTGGGATGCCAAAATCTAGCAGTGCCGTAGCTGGGTGTCAATGGCAGCCGCGATCGTCGGCTAGTTACCAGTCTCCCAGGTGATCAGCAACTCTTTCATGTCCGTGCGCCATTGCGGCACGAACCCGGCCTCGCTAGGAGCAAACAGCTCGTCGAAGTGGCTTTCGATCAGAGGGCCGGCACGCTCGCGGTCTTCCGGTTTGATCACCCGGTCTTCCAAGACTAACTTGACCGCCTCTTCCCTGGTCGGAGGACGCTCGTTCTCCCACCAAGGCGACTCCGGCAGGACCTGCACATCCGGAAGGATTCCCATGTCCCACAACACGGGTAAAAGCTGGGCTTGGCCGGGCAGCACAGCTTGCTTTTCGCCGTAGACCAGTTGGAAGATTCTGGCGCGCCGGTTCGGTGGGGGCTCGCTCCAGATGGTGACCATTACCCGGCGGGATGCGGCGGCTTCCATCTGGCGAATGAAATCGACGATCTCCCGAACGAAGTAGGTGACATCGGCGGTGAATGCGATATCCGCCTTGGGAACTTGAGCGTCTCCCAGAGAGTTTGGAACCAACTGGGCGTTGGTGATGTCCGATTCTTGAGCCGATGACTCGAACTCCGCGCCCATGCCCGGCGACGGCTCGATATCAAAGACCTCTTTACACCGCAAGGCCAGGGGAAGACAGACTCGCCCGGCCCCGCCACCCACGTCCACCACCACATCGTCTTCCCGGACATACGACGCGATGACAGCCATGTTGCGGTCCAACTCACGCCGAGGGTCAAACCGGAACTGCCGGGCCGCCGCCCCTCCCCAGGAATCGCCGATAGGCGGTGGGCCATAGATGCGGGCGTTTTGGGCCCGCACGGCATCAAGCTGGGCGGCGTATGTTTCGGCTGGGGTCATTTCAAGCTCCACTATGACCGGACCCCTCTTCGGGTTCCAGTCCGTGTCTGACGGCATAAGCGGCGGCTTCCGCCCGGTTGGCGGTGCCTGTCTTGTTCAGGATGTTGCCCACGTGAGTCGTGACGGTGCGGATGCTGATGATCAGGTCTTCGGCAATCTCCCGGTCGGTGCGGCCTGCCGCGACCAGGCGAATAACATCCACCTCTCTCTGAGTTAAGCCATCGGGGCCAGCAGACGCCCTTGCCGGGGTCGAATCTGCAAGCTCTTGGAGAGCGGGTAAGCGCATGCTCAACCCGTTGATGCCCAGTTCAGTGCATATTGCTGAAGATTCACCAAGCAATGATTTCGCTTGTGCTATATCGCCCGGCCCATGGCGTTGGGCCAGCGCCTCAGCATAATCGTGAGCTGACCAGGCTACTTCAGGCATATGACCCGCCCGCCGGCAAAAATCCAGGGCAGTTTCAAAATGGCCGGACGCCAGGTCCCAATCACCCATGGTATTGGCCAGGAGACCGAGGATGCGGTCGATGCAGATGTAGGTAAGCCAATAACCTGGGGACTCAACTAAAGATACCAAGGCTTCGTGCTGCCGGTGGGCCTCTGTTGCATCACGACGGCTTACTGAAATCAGTCCCATTCCGATTCTGGCGCGGACTTCGAAGACACGGCTGGCGGAATCCGATTGAAGTACACCGGCGGCAGCCTTTTCTGCTATATCGAATCTGGAATCATCGCCGGTAATTCGTCCAGCTATCGGTATCACCAACGCGGTGGCGGCATGAAATAAAGTGGGGCTCGGTGGCAACCTTTGCATCGTCTCAATGAGCCGGTTCAAGTAGAGCTCTGCTTGATCGAATTCCCCCAAAGCGAATTCCAATTGCACCCGGGAGCTGAGGAGCCGAGGGTCATGGTCCGCCATCGCCAGTCCCTGGTCATTAAATTCACGGGCGGCGGTCCAATCTCCCTCGGCGTAGGCAACGTGATCGTTGAACCAGACTGACGCCGGGAGCCAGAAACTATCCCGGACCTTCTCGGCCAGTCGCAGTCCAGCTATGGCGTGAATTCGCACCTCCGCCAGATCGCCGCTCCTCCAATAGGCCGAAGCGGCGCCGAACCGCGCGGATAATTCAGCCCGCGGTTGGTCCACTTCACGCCCCAATTCGATGGCTTGCAGGTTAAATTCCAAGCCCTCGTCTCCGTTCATGTTAAACAACTCGACGTTTGAAGCAAAGGCTAGAGTCCGAACCGCCAAGTTAACGTCGCCTTCTCTCTTGGCTATCTCTAAGGCCCGATTGAGTGCGTCCATCCCTTCTTCGTATCGACCTTCTTGTAAGCCCAATACCAGGCCGTATTGGGAAAGAATGCGGCCCGCTTCGTGGGAATCCAGCGGCACCAGATCCAGCGCCTTAGCCAATAAAGTTTTGGCTCCAACACGCTCGCCGACAGATATCCGTGGGACTGATGCAGCCACCGCTACAGCCTTGGCCACGTCTCCTGACTCCGCGTAGTAGTTAAAGGCGGTTTCCAGGTGATTTATTGAGCCTGTCTGCATCTCGTATATCTGTAATGTCGCCCCTCCGGCCCGCCCCAAGCCGAACATCAACGCCGCCGTATCGGAGTCCATCGGTTGGCCCTCCTTGGCGGCCAAACCCTGCCGGAAGTGTTCCAGGGCTTGCTCGTGGGCATAGATGGCCAATGCCTGTTCACCCGCCAGAAGGGAGTACTCGATCAGCTTCCCAGTCCCCAGATACGGCGAAGCTTCAGCGAAATGATGGGCCAGTTCACCGGCGCGGTTTCCAGGATTGCCCCCCAATTGGACCTCCAAAGCCTCCGCGATGCTAGCGTGCAGCCGGACTTTCCGGGTGCTCGAAAGCCGGTCAAGCAAAGTCGCCTGGACCAACGCGTGGCTGAACTCGTAGAGTTCACGCTGCTCAGAAATTTCCTGCAAGACCTTGGACTCCAACGCCTCCTCAAGCAGTTCGATGAGCTGAATGTCCGTTGTATCTTCGGATAGGCCGGCCAGCAACTTGAAGTCGAATTGCCTGCCGATCACCGCGGCCGTGGCCAAGACCCGGTTGCAGTTCTCGGACAGCCGCCCCAAGCGTTGACCGATAACCTCCAATATCCCCGGCGGTATGGGCAGCTTGTCGGCGGCGTCGAATGTCGCGCCCTCTTCGCGCAACAATCTAATCACTTCTGAAATGAAGAAAGGGTTACCTTCTGTGTGGGCGTATACGGCGTCAACCAATTCCTGCGACGCTACAAATCCGCTGTCGGCTTGCAATAATTGCCCTACCGCCCTCGATTCCAACCCTCCCAGAACGGTGCTGTGGAATACCTGGTTCCGGTAGAGTAGGGTATCGGAAAGAGGGTGTTCCCGGGTCGCCTCGGCATCTCTGTAAGTACCCAATACCAGTATCCGGCTGCCTGCCATCTGCTTGGCCAAGAACTCTAGGAGTAGCAGTGAAGGCTTGTCCGCCCAGTGCAGGTCGTCCAGCACCAGCATCAATGGCTGCACCTGGGCCGCGTTCTTAAAGAAGGTGGTGATTGATTCGAAGAGGCGGAACCTGGCTTGGTCTGCGTCGAGCGTCGAAGATCTCTCCAGATCCGGCAATTTTTCTCGGATTATTGGAATCACTTCAGCGATATCGGCGGCGCCAGGTCCCATCTGGGACCAGAGGTGTTCTACAGAGGTATCTTGAACGTAGGCACGAACGTGTTGGGCCCAGGGCCATTATGGAGGCGCGCCGTCCCGCTCGTAGCACCAGCCCCACAAAACCCGGCTGCCCAATGACTCGGCGTAGGAAGCTAGTTCCTGAGCGGTGCGCGTTTTACCGATGCCCGGCTCGCCGGCCAACATGACCAATTGGCCTTGTCCGGCCACGACGCGGTCCATCGCAGCCTGCAAGTCAGCCATTTCACGCTGGCGTCCGACGAATAGATCGCTTTTCTGCGTTTCGTTATCCGCTCAGCGTCTCAGCATCCCCAGCCAGATGTTGATGGCATTTTACATCAAGGACCCGTAAAGATGATTGAAAGCGTTTATACGAGGAAGTGGTGTGGCCTGCACCTACTTCTGGAAATGCGCTTTCATCGGCTCGAAGTAATGCTCGACCCAGCCGGTTTTGTAGTGCGAACCGTCGCCCGTTAGGTTGGTGTGCTTCAATGTCAGCCGGGTGCCGGTCCCCTCCGCCTCCAGCGTGATCTTCAGCTCGGAGTCAGGGTCCGAGTCGGCGAATTGCTGGGTACGCCACGACTGGCGGATCAGCTTGCCGGGAATCAGCTCCAGGGTTTTGCCGTTGATGTAGACGCCGTGGGCCGTAAATTCGCCGCCCACATCAGCGCTCGCGGTGGCCGGAGACCCGGTTATGGCGGCGTGGCCTTCCGAGTCCAGCCAGGTGTCATAGACCACTTGGGGCGGTACCGGGAACAAGTCCGAAATCTCAAACTCCATGGTTACAAACCCTCAGATTGCTGAATCTCTAAGTTGTTAACCCGCCAGGTAGGCGAATTTGTCGTTGTCCGGGCTCTTGATCCGGTGATGCTCAATGAATACGGCGGCGTTCTCCGCCACCTGCTCGCCGTCCAGGTCGGCCACCAGGGCCAAGGTCATGTCGATGCCAGCGGACACGCCGGCCGAGGTGATGATTCCCTTGCCGGTGTTCTTGTCCACCAGGTCGACCCAGCGGGGGGTCGAATCCCATTCGACGTTCTCTCCTTGGGTCAGCACCCAGTTCCAGGCAGTCTTGTTGCTGGTGGCGGCCTTGTTGTCCAGGATCTTGGTCTGGGCCAGCAGGGCGGCCCCGGTGCAGACCGATGCTACAACGTCGGCCCGTTCACAAGCTGCCGACAGGGCGTTGATGAAATCGGGGTCGGCGACCAGCGTGCGGGTTCCACCGCCACCAGGCACCAGCAGGATGTCAAAATCGAAGTCGTCTTTGATGCCGTGTTCCGCCACCACCACCGGTCCGCCGCCGTTGGTTCCGGTGGCAACCGGTCCCGCCTCTTTACCCACAGTGATTACCTTGTAGAGGGGCTTGGTTGTGTCTGGTTTGGAAGAGTCATCTTCCCGTGGTGTGCAGGCAACGTTAAACACCTGTATAGGGCCAAACAGGTCCAAGGGGGCCATACCTTCGAAGATAAGCGCGGCTACGGTTTTCATGAGTTATACCTCAGTTAAGTACGATACTGAGAGAAATAATAAAATTGGTGGGCCCGGTTGGTATCGAACCAACTACCAGTCAGTTATGAGCCGACTGCTCTACCAATGAGCTACGGGCCCTCTATAAAAGCTTAGCCCTGAGGATTTAAGGGTGTCAAGGAAGCGGTAGTGAGCCTAAACCAGGCCTAACTTCTCCAGGTAGTTGGGGTCCCAACCGGCCAGAAGTCCTCGTTCCAACGACTCTGTTTCAGGCACCCTGGGGGTCGGCTCACCGGTGGTGGGCACCGTGGCCACCACGGCGTCGTCAACCAGACTTTGATAGGACTCGGCGTCCACGCCCAACAGGTGCTGCAGAACATCCTCGTTGTGCTGGCCGAAGGTGGGTGATGGCCCCTGGATGGCCAGAGGGCTGTTGGAGAATTTCCATGGACGTCCGATGAACAGCCGGGAGCCTATCTTTCTCTCCTTGGGGTAATCGACCCGTTCCAGGAAGCCCCGGCTCTTGAACTGGGGGTCAAAGTGGATGTCTTTGCCGTTCAGCACCGGGCCGGCCGGGACGCCCACGCCCTGGAGCGCGTGCATCAGCTCGTAACGGTCAACGCCGGAGGTCCAAGCCGTGATGATCTCGTCGATCTGATCGTGGTTGCGCTGCCGGGAAAGCAGGTCGGCGAACTCGGGGTCCGTGGCCAGTTCCGGCCTGCCTATCAGCTCCGACATGCCGGCCCAGCCTTCGTCATCGCCCACCGAGAGGGTGATCCACTGGTCCTCGCCCAAGGCCCGGTAACAGCCCTGGGGCGCCCGGTAGGGGTGGCGGTTGCCGATGCGGCCTCCCTCCCGGCCATTGACTTGGGCGTCCATGATGTACTCCGACATGAACATCACGCCCGCCTGGTACATGCCGATGTCGGCCCACTGGCCCTGGCCGGTCTTGTTCCGGTAGCGCAGCGCCGAGCCGATGGCGAACAGGGCAGTCCAGGTGGAAAGAAAATCTACAAACGAAGCGCCCGCCTTGGCCGGTCCTTGGTCTCTGTACCCCGTGATCCAGCAATGGCCGTGGGTCGCCTCCTGGGTGGTGGCCTGGGCGGGGTAGCTGGAATAAGGGCCTCCGCCGTGGCCGTATCCGGTGTTGGAGACCATGATGATGTCGGGCTTGATCTTCTTCATGTTGGGATAGTCCAGGTCCCAACTGCGCATCACTCTGGGGGTGAAATTCTCCATCACCACGTCGCTGACCTTGATCAGGTCCCGGAACATGCCCCGGCCCCGGGAGTCGGTCATGTCGATGGTGATTGACTTTTTGCCCCGGTGGATCAGGTTATAGGTGGATGGGCGGTTCCACCAGTCTTCGCCCAGGTCGTTCTCCGGAAATGCACCGGCGTAACCTCCGGTGCGCGTGACGTCGGGGCGGCCCGGCCCTTCCACCTTGATCACCTCCGCGCCCATATCCGCCAGCAGGCCGCCGGCGTAAGGCAGGGCGAACACGTAGGTGGAGTCGATTATTCGGATGCCTTCCAGGGGTAACCGGGCCATTTTTGTTCCTTCTGATTTTGGGTTGCTTCTGGGTACTTTGTTGCTGGCGAGGGGTAGCCCTCATCCTAGCCTTCTCCCGTGCGCGGGAGAAGGGATTTCGTCGCTTAGGATTAAGCTCTAGATAACATTTAGTTGCCTTAGGCGGACGAAGTTTTCTCGACTATATTCCAGGCCGTCCAGGTAGATCTCTGAGTTGTGCTGGCCCAGGGTTGGGGCCGGGCGGATGTACTGGTAGGGGGTCAGGCTCAGGTTGAATAGCGCCGCCGGGACCTTCACCTTGCCGATGACCGGATGGTCTATCTCCCGGTAGAAGTCCCGAGACTCCAGTTGGGGGCATTCCAAAAGCTCCGAAGGAGTTTGGACCAACCCGAAGAGCATCCGCGCCTCGGCCGCTTTGGTGAATAGGTCCCACTTGCCCCGGTCTTTGATCGAGTCCAATACCACCTGGTCCAACTCCTCGGTGTTGCGTAGCCGCTGGGCGGGGTCGGCGAACTTGGGCTCTTTCAACTGCGGGTCGCCGAAGAAATCGGCGATGGTGTCCCAGGTAGCCCCGCCGCCGGTCTGCACGATGATCCAGCCGTCTTTGCAGGGCATGGGGTGGCCGAAATTGCTGCCGGATGGACGCCGCCTGGGGAGGGTGCCGCCCATGAAGGGATACATGGTCTGGGTCGCCATGGCCGTGGAGGCCACACATTCGGTCACCGATACATCGATGTGTTGGCCCTCGCCGGTGTTGCTCTGCATGAACAGTGCCATGGACGTCGCCGCCGCTCCGTTGAGTCCGCCTTCGTACTGGGCCTGAAAGCCGCCGTGCTTCAGCGGCTCTTCGCCCTGCACGCCGCTGATGCTCATGATCAGGCCCATGGCGTAGTTGACCACTTCCTCGCCCTTGAATTGGCTGTAGGGACCGGTCTGGCCGAAGGGCGTGATGGAGGTCATGATCAGCGATGGGTTCGAATCCCGCAGGTCGTCGTATCCCAGGCCTAGGTCGGTCAGATACCCGGGGCGGTAGGACTCTATGACCACATCGACATGAGGAACTAGGCGCTTCAGGATGTTCCGTCCCGTGAGGGTCTCCAAGTTCAGGGTCGCGCCCTTCTTGTTCAGGTTCATCAGGAGGAAGAACAGGCTTTTTTCGGGGTGCGGGTCGTCGCCGAAGAAGGGGCCCATGCGGCGCAGCGACGCCCCAGTGGGCGGCTCTAACTTTAGAACGTCTGCTCCGTAGTCGGCCAGGAGACGGCCGCAGAACGACCCGGCGATGTCCAAGCTCAGATCCAGCACTTTCACTCCATCTAAAGGACCGTGAGAAAGCGGGGCCTGCTGCGATTGGGTGGAAGTCAATTTACGCTTGGTCTCCTCAGGTTTGGTCAAGCCTCAAGGATTGTAGCCCACGCCAGCAGGCCAGGCAATCATGGCTATTTCCCGAAGTGATTCTCCAGCAGTGCGTTGAACTCATCCATGGTGAAACTGTACTGCTGAGTGCCCCATTTCCGAACGGCGTAGTGACCGGCCACGTTCCCCATCTGCACGGCCCGCTCCATGGACTCGCCCTCGATTATGCCCTTGATCAAGCCGCCCCGGAACGCGTCTCCAGCGCCGGTGGGGTCAACGGCGTCATCGGCGAGCACCACCGGTACCTCCACGGTCCCGGAGGCAGTCAATATGTCGCAGCCTTCACCCCCCTTGGTCACGATGATCGTCTCGACGGTCCCAGCCACCTGCTCTCGGGACATGCCGGTGCTGTTGCAAATCATCTCCATCTCATAGTCGTTGCAGACCAGCATCTTCGATTTGCTGATGCACTTGGCCAGAGCGGACGACTCCCAAGCAGGCAAAGATTGGCCTGGGTCAAATATTGAAAAGATGCCGCGCTTTTCGTACTCGGCGGTGTAGTCGGCCATATCCCCCAGGTTGCCGGGGGCCACGATGGCCAGACAGTTCTCCGGGTCAATAGAATCGAAATCGAAACCGGACTGCTGCTTCATTGCGCCGGGGTTGAACCCGGTTATCTGGTTGTTCTGGGTGTCCGACGTGATGTAGGCGCCGGCAGTCAGTTCCTCTTCCACCACCCGTATGTCGGCGGTGGGAACGCCGATCTGGTCCAGCCATTCGAAATAGCGGTGGTAGTCCTGGCCGATAGTGGCCAGGATACGTGGTTTCTCTCCCAGCAGCGACAGCGAATAGGCGATGTTGCCCGCCGTGCCGCCGAAGTTCTCAGTGAGGCTGTTCACCGTGAAGCTCACATTTATGTTGTCCAATTGGTCGGGCAAGATGTGGTCAGAGAACTTGCCGTCAAAGTCCATGATGCGGTCGTAGGCCATCGACCCGGAAACCAGGATATCCATCTATCAGGTCCCTCGCTGTTTTTGTTTTGTTCCGTCGATCAGCTTCTTGCCTGGGTTAGCAGCCGTGCTCGCCTTCTATTTCCCCGAGAAATTCCACCTGGTCGCCGATCCCCAGTCCCAGGTCTGCCGCCTCGCCGCCGTTGAGCTCTAAAACGTATTTGGCCCGTGACTCAGGCGAGTACCGGGGCAGATCTTCCAACGGAGTCGAAGGGTCGGGAAACGGTACGTTCTCCGAGACGTCCACCACCTTGCAACTAGGGCCGATCCAAACTATATCCAAGGAGAACTGCATCTCTTTCATCCAGAAACGGAAACGCTCCGCCTTCTCAAAGACGAACAGCATGCCCGTTCCGGCGTCCAGGGTAGCGCGTCCGGAGAGCCCGCGTGTCCGCTTCTCCAGATCCGCTGCCAGTTCCACCGTGAATTCCAAGTTGCCCACCTGGACGACCGGCCTCTGGGCCCCAGGCGGGGCGTTGGTGGTCTCAGTCGGAGTTACGGCGGCCGTCGCCGCGGCCGCTGGCACAGGCACGAGAGTGGCCGTTGGAATCACGGGCGGTGGCGTGCTTGTCGCCGTGTTCCCGCAGGCGGCTGTCACGGCCACCAATCCAGCCGCTATCGCCAAGATCAGAAAACGGGTCTTGACTAACGGTCTGGCAGGGTGGCGACGCTCTAGATTCTTCCCCAGATTTTCCTCGGACTTTGTTCCCGGAATAGGGCAGATTATGGGGCCCGGCAGTCCGACAGCCATCGTATCCCAGCGTCACGGAATCCACAAGCAAAAACCCTTGGCCTCGGATTTTCCGGGGGGTGGGATGGCGTCCGATCTGGTGGCGCTTTGCGCCTTTGTTGACGAATATGCGTGCCTGGGGTAGGCTGAGGGCGTCAATCCACCGGAGGGAAACAGCTATGACTCAGGAGGCCCCGCAAGACGTCGAGTCGGTCCTCACGCCAGAAGTAAAAGCCATGATCGGAGTGGCGGGCGAAGTGGTCGAGTCCTGGGGGACCGTGGACGTTGAGTATCTGCGGAGATTCACCCAGGCAGTGATGGACCCAGACCCCAGGTATTGGGATGAGGAATTTGCCAAGTCCACCCATTACGGCGCGATCATCGTGCCTCCCATCATGATCAGCTACATGACCCAGCGCATCCGCCCCGACGCCGAAGACGCCATCACCGCGGCATTTGAAGAAAACCCCATGTCCGACGGCATCGGCTCGGTTAAGCGGCCCGGTGAGCTTCCCGAGATTCCCACGCATCTGGTGCGGACGCTGAACGCGGGCAACGAGATAGAGATCTATCAGTACCCCAACATCGGGGACGTGATCTTCTTCCAGAACCGCTACCAAGACATCCGCGAGAGGGTCGGCCGGGACGGCAAACCCTTCCTGATCATCACCCGAGAGATCACCTATACGAACCAGGACAAAGCACTGCTCTGCATCACGCGCCAGTCCTCGATCCGCCGTTAGTTCCGATATAGAAAAAAGGCATTAACCGCCTGAGGTTATCCACATGAGCGCCCCACTAGAAGAACTGCTGAAGATGAATCGCGAAGAGATTCAGTCCCACAACGAGCGGCCTACCGCCGATGAGCTGCGGAACAAGACCCAGACCTACTACGAAGATGTGAACGTGGGCGACGAACTGCCCAAGTACATCTATTCGCCCACTCCCACCCACCTATTTCGTTGGAGCGCGGCCATCGAGAATTTCCACCGGATCCACTACGATCTGGACTTTGGTCTGAACCACGACAAGAACCCCAGCATTTTGGTCCACGGCTCCTGGAAGCAGAGTGTCGTGCCCCAGTACCTGAAGGACTTCACCTTGCCCAAAGGCTGGCCCTGGAAGGCCGCCTTCGAGCACCGCGCCATGCTGGTCCCCGGCGATACACTGATAGTTTGGGCCGTAGTGACCAACAAGTACGAGAAGGGCGGTATGGGCTTCATCGAGATGGACCTGGGCATGAAGACCCAGGACGGCGTGGAGAGCATGCCCGGCAGCGCCACAGTTGTGTTGCCCCTGAAGGACGGGGCAGACATCCCGTATCCCTTCGTCCCGCCTACGGATTAGCTGACAGCCCCGATAAATCGGGGCCTTCGGCTTTCAGCTTTATTAACGAGGTAAAGGACCGACATGGCCCGATTTCTAGCGATACACAATGTTTCCGGACTTACTGAAGAAGAGTTCCGGGAGAAGCTGAGCGCCGTCAGTAAATGGCGCCCCGACCGCCGGACCACAATCTTGAAGGTCTACGGCGACCTGAAACGCGGCAAACTGGTTACCGAGTGCGAGGCTGTGGAGCAAGAGCACTTCGAAGACTGGATCAAAATGACCGGCTGGCCCGCCGAGTCCATCTTCAACGTGGACCTGGTAATGCAGGTGGGCAATATCTGGAAGCTTTAACTCCGGCCTAACGGCCGCCACCTTGCTGGCGGCCAACACCGGGACCAAGCCCTCCCTCTGATCGAGTCCCCAGACACCGGTCCAAAAGCCCGGCTGTCGTTGCTGTCGGCCCGGTTGTCCCCGAGTAAAAAGTACTCATCCGGACCGTTAAACCACTCTGTTTCCGCGGTTTCCTTCGTTCCCAGCGTATAGTCCTCCGCCAACAGAACGCCGTCGATATACACCATCCCTTCAGCAATCTTGATATCTTCTCCGGGGAGGCCCACCACCCGCTTGATGTAGGTCCCACCAACTCCGCCAGTACTCACAAACACAGCCACATCTCCCCGGCGCAACCGATTCCACCGGAACCGCGTCCGCACTACCAGCACCGACTCTCCGTGCCGCAAGGACGGCAACATGCTATCCCCCTCAACCCGGAACCGGGCCGAGAAGAAGATGTTCACCAACGCCTGTAGGAATGAGACCAACACTCGCCCTCAAGTCCTCACGAATTCAAGGTCAGCAACTCCAGATATTTTAGTCCCAAACCTGCCGCCTATGGACTAAAACCAGCCTCTAACCTAGAATTAGTCGAATTTATTTTCTGACCGTCAAGAAAACGCGCTAGCAGCGCTTGAGGGGGCGACTATGGAGAACGGAATAATTCGGGTTGGGTTGATCGGCGCCGGCGCCAACACCCGCCTCAGGCATATACCCGGCCTTCGAGAACAAGAAGGCGTTGAGATAGTGGCCGTGGCCAACCGCAGCCGCGCCTCCGGCGAAGCCGTCGCCGCCGAGTACGAGATACCCACGGTGTACGACAACTGGATGGAACTGATGGAGGCCGACGACATCGACGCGGTCTGCGTAGGGACCTGGCCCTACATGCACCGCACGCTTGTGTTGTCCGCCCTGGAGAACGACAAACACGTCCTAACCGAGGCCCGCATGGCGATGGACGCCCAGGAAGCCCACGAGATGCTGGACGCCTCCCGGCAGTTCCCACATCTGGTGACTCAGATCGTGCCCGCGCCCTCCACTCTTCAGGTGGACCGGACGATCCAGGACTTGATCGCCGATGGCTATCTGGGCCAGCTCCTGGCCTTGAAGCTACGGGTCAGCGACGGCCACGGCCGGGCCGACCGCGCCGACACGTTCATGAATACTGATGGACCGCTCCACTGGCGCCATAACCGCCTGCTCAGCGGCTACAACATCATGGGTATGGGCATCTGGTACGAAACGTTGATGCGCTATCTTGGCCCGGCCACCAAGGTTATGGCCATGACCCGGGTCTTCACCAACCAGCGCAAGGACGAGAACGGCGTCCTTCAGGGCGTCACCGTCCCAGACCATGTGAGCGTCATCTGCGAGTTCGCTGCCGGCGTCCAGGCCGACCTTAGCTGGAGCACGGTTACCGGCCTGCAGGCCGGCGCGGAGCTGATGATCTTCGGTAGCGACGGCACCATCAAGGTGGAAGGCCCGCCGTTCGACAAGGTCTCGGTGGGCAAGAACGGCGATAAAGAGCTGAAAGACCATCCCATCGCCGACGACAAACGGGGCAAGTGGCAGGTAGAGGAAGACTTCATCAACTCCATCCGGGGCGCACCTGTAACTCTGACCCCCTTCGACGTGGGCGTGCAGTACATGGAATTCACCGAGGCGGTGACACGTAGCTCCCAGACCGGTCAAATGGTCTACCTGCCGCTTTAAGCAAATATTCAAAAACGCGGTCTTTTATAACCAGGGAGGGCAACGATGGCTTCACAAGGAATCAGGCTCGGCCTCATCGGCGCCGGAAAGAACACCCGGGACCGGCACATACCCGGCTTTCAAGATGTGGAAGGCGTGGAGATCGCCGCAGTGGCCAACCGCAGCCGGGAGTCCAGTCAGGTAGTGGCCGACCAGTTCAACATACCCGGTGTCTACGACAACTGGCAGGACCTACTAGAGGACCCGAGCATCGACGCCGTCTGCATCGGCACCTGGCCCTACATGCACCGCACCCTGACACTGGCGGCTCTCGAAGCCGGGAAGCACGTGCTGTGCGAAGCGCGCATGGCCACCACCGCCCAGGAAGCCCAAGAAATGCTGGACGCATCCCGGTTGCGGCCCGACCTCATCGCGCAGATAGTCCCGTCCCCCCTGACTTTCAAGATCGACCGGCTGCTTCAGGGGAAGATCGCCGAGGGCTACATCGGCGACATGATCGGCGTGTCGGTCCAGTCTTTGGGCAACGCCTTCATCGACCAGGGCGGCCCCATGCATTGGCGCAACGACCGCGACCTCAGCGGCTATAACATCTTGAATATGGGCATCTGGTACGAGGCCATGATCCGTTGGGTGGGCCGCGCAACCAAAGTAACGTCCATGACCAAGATCAACGTCTCGACCCGCAAGGACGAAAGCGGAGAGTCGGTGGCCGTCAGCATTCCCGACCATGTGGGAATCATCGCCGAACTGGCCAACGGGGCCATGGCGAACATGCAGTTCAGCGGCGTCACCGGACTCTCATCGGGCAGTGGCGTCTGGATCTACGGCAGCGAGGGGACCCTCCATGTCGACGGAGCTCTGAACGTCTACGGCGGCCGACGCGGCGACGACAAACTCGAGGAGATTGCCAACCCCGAAGAGGGCCGTGCGTACTGGCGCGTGGAAGAGGAATTCTGCAATGCCATCCGCGGGACGGAGACGATCACCCGAACGCCCTTCGACGTGGGTCTCCACTACATGGAGTTCACCGAGGCCGTAACCCGCAGCGCTCAGACCGGGCAGACGGTGGCGCTGCCGCTTTAGGCGCCAACACTCCGCCAACGCAAAAAGGGCCGACGGTTAGTACACCACCCGGTAGGCCCGCTCCGCAGTCCCTTGGAACAAGGCGGCGCGTTCGGTGGTTGAGTAGCCCTTGGACAGGCGTTTGAAGGCGTTGTAGAGGATATTGTAGGAATGACCTACCTTGTCCGGGGGGAAGTTGCTCTCAAACATGCCCCGGTCTGGCCCAAACTGCTCAATAGCGTAATTCATGTACGGCGCCATCAGCCCGGCCAGTTCTTCCGAACCGATGGGGACGTCTCTGGCTGACCAGTCGTAACCCGTCCGCGGCTGGCCGATGCCGCCAAGTTTGACGACGACGTTGGGGCACTTGGCCACAGCCGCCAGTCCCTCCCGCCATATTGGCAGCACCTCTTCGTCGCGGTTGGCGTAGGGTCCCGTGCGCAGCACGCCGCCGATGTGGTTCAGGATGATGGTCAGACCGGGTATCGCCCGGGCGAACTCCACCAGCTCCGGCAATTGGTGAAAGTACATCCAAGCATCGAAGGACAACCCCATGCGGGCCAAGACCCTGGCCCCGGCCCGGAATTCCTCGTTCGATAATTGGCTTTCCAAGTTCCAGCGGTTGCTGGGTATCTCGGGATGGGAGTCGAATGTTAGACCGTGGCGTATGCCGCGAAACCGGTTGGGGCTGGCCGCCAACAGCGCTTCCAAAACCGGCGCGACCCTTTCTCCCAGGTTGAGATTGGCGTGTCCCACGATGGAAGCCGCGGCTTTAGCCTCACCGTAGAGACCGGTTGCTCCGGCGGCGGCCAATCCCTGTACGAATTCGACCTCTCCCACCGGGCGCATCTCTTCCGGGCCATCGTTGCGGTACATGGCGTTGGTCTCGACGAATACCGTTGAACGCACGTTGTGGCCGCTGTTCAGGTCAGCATACAGCTCATCCAGCAGATATCTCTGATACGGGGTGCGCGCCGGACGCTTGTCCCATAGATGGTGATGGGGGTCGCAGATGGGAATCTCCGGCTCCAAGGTGGGCTCTTCAGTTAACGCGAGCCAATCGTTACCCCCAAATGGCATCTTCGTTCCTCCATCTTCGATTTGTTATCCAGCGCCCTGATTAATGGTCATGGGAATCATGCCTTTGCTTCTCGAACCGCGCCACCTGGCCGCGATGGCCGGGCGTGAACGAGATACCTGCTTCGGTGGCCAAACTTTCACCGTTCTCCTGGACCCACTCCAGGAGGGTGTCGATCGACATGTCTTCAAGCGGCGATAGCAGCTCCGCCAATGCCCGCACACTCAGCCGGTCAGATTCCTCGAGTTCATCGCCAAGAAATCGCATCACACGTTCGTGGCGGTCAACTATGCGTTGACTCTCCGGACCGCAGATCAGTTCATCGACAATCACATCTTGGACCGGCATGTTTGTATAGATAAAGATATGCCGCTCGTCCTCGGGCGGTACCAAATACGGCTGGATACGATGCACCGCTTGGTAAAGTCCGGACTGGCACTTTTGCCGGAAATAATTGGCCACCTGGCCGTTCCAATAGCCACTTACTTGCACGGCCGCCGTGCCGCCATCCGTGAGATCGAGAAATTGTTCTCTGATCTCCCAGTTGAAATCCAGTTGCCGCTCGTCATAGAGAAACGCCTGCGCCTCTTCTTTGAAAGCATCTATATCAGGGATCGGGAATCCCAGCAGAATCAGTATCTTTACGTCCTCAAGCTGATCAGAGCCTCGCTCCGCCCCGTAATGCATCGAACGCACGTCCTCAAAACCCATCGCCCCTATCGCCTCTTCTTCGATCTCTTTGTGCGTGACGATACCGACGGCCCAATCTTGGGGATATCCGGCCAACCCACTCTGGATCCGCGTATACCAACGGGTACGGGCCGCCTTGCCCAGCTGCGACATCTGGTTGGTCATAGACCGCATCCCCAAGGCGTTCCTGGTGACCAGGTCGTCCACCCACTGATGAACTTTCACATTCTTCGGCCAGGACGGGACGTCCTTGGTGAATGTCGCGGTAACGTCGAATACCTTGTTAAGCAGACTCGGATCGGCGGTTGGGTCAAGTATGAAGGCCGGCGGCGGTCCCTTCTCCAAAGAATGGTCCAAGTGCTTCCGCCACCAGATGTGCCACTCGGCGCTTTCGCCGGTCCCGATCAGATGAACGCGAGGGTTGAAATTTCGGCCCTGAGCCCACGACCGTAATTCGGAGGAGAGCACCGGCAATAGCTTCGGAGGGAAATTCCTCGGCAGTCCTTCCAGATGACTGCTCCAGGGCAACATCGTTGGGCTCGAATTGGTCAATTCGTCTTCAAGCGCATTTATCGTCGGGAATTCCGATTTGACCGCTGATGTGAACGCTTCGTATAAAGCAGGCCCCTCCAACCGAAAATCTCTTTGGGTCTGCATCAACGATGCAAGCGCCCGGCATGTCGCGGCGATAGCCGTGTCTGGATGGGATTCTCCGGCATCGACGACATCACCTTTCCCAACCGATTCGAACCCGAGCAATTGGCGAAAATCGAGGTCATCGACCAGCCAGAAAAAGAAATCGTTGGATCTCTTCGACAGAGGCGCCCCGGCGTTCGGGAGATTCGGCAAGGCGTAATCCAACGAGGCAAGCGTTGGCCCCGCCACCGATAGAGGACCCCCTCCGCAATCGCACTCCGTGGACTCGAAAAATCCCTTGGCGTCCAGTCGGCTTCGCTGACATTGGCCGGAATGATCGCGCCGATGAGACCAATTGCCGCCCTCGCCGTACTCCGTCAGCGCCGCCAATCGCTCGTCAACCACTGCGTGGCTCCGCATGAAAAAGAGCGTGGGCAGTTTCCATCGCCGCCATAATTCGTCGGCGAGCTGAGTAGCCTCTCTGGTTTTCTCCAAGCCGGGGCGTGCCGATTTCACATTGGTGGTCACGGCATCCCATTCGTCGGCCGACGGGAACTGGTCTTCGGAATAAAATTGCAATTCCTGTTCCACCCGCCGTTTTAGGTGCAGATAGATTACATAGGTCGATATGTGGTCGAATCCGGGCGATTGAGTCATGATCCCACCCGCATCTGTCGGAAGATATCGCATTATACATTAGCGATCAGTAACAATTGGGGACGTTGTGAATCGAGCTAGAAACTCGGCGGCAGTCGACTTCCGTCGGTTATCGTTCCGACCAGGTATTCTGCTTAGTTCGGCGGACTCTCTTCATCGCCGTGCTCCGGCTCCGGCTCAGGTTCTGGGTCCATGATGGGTACGTCGCCGCTGTCCCTCTCCATCATCGCTTCCAGACCGTCGGATTCCCCAAAGCTGAGGTGGTCTCGCAGGTTGTCCACCAAGTTCTCGACTTCCGACGGGTCGGTATGGAAACGATAGAGAGCGTGGCGCAGCATCTCGAGCCCAGCTTCCATCTGGGGCCAGACCACCTCCTGCACTCCCAACTCCTGGAACCGCTCGCCTTCATCGCGCCAATGGACCCTGGCCACGATGTCTAGGTCCGGCGCGATTCTTAGGGCATGCTGGGCGGTCAGCCAGGCAGCGATCGGGTCTCCCACGCTGATGACCATTAAGCGGGCATCCCTGACCCGGGCGGCCTCCAGAACTGTCTCACTATCGCTGGACCCATAGATCGCTGTGTGTCCCAGTTTCTTCCATTCGGCAACTACGTATGGGTCTAGGTCGATCCCAATGATCGGCACTTTGTGTTCGGTGAGTTCCTCTGCCACCAGGTGGCCTACGCGGCCCAAACCGCAGACTATCGCGTGTCCTTGCAGGGGCGGAATCTGTTCTTCTGAATTCCTGTTACCCAGCTTGTGGGGGCTCAAGAAAGCAACCCGGTGTCCCAGCCGGTCAACGGCTTCGGTCCCTCCCGCCAGCAAGAGAGGGGTCAGCGCCATGGTGATCACCGCCGAAACTACGGTCAACGTCAGGAAATCTTGAGTGACTATTCCAAGCGTCGTCGCCGACCCCACAAGAATGAAACTGAATTCACCAATCTGTCCCATCCCCAGACCGGTCAACACTGACGTCCGCGGCAGGAACCCAAAACTACGCACCATCACGGCTGTAACGACGATCTTCACGATTATGATGCAGGCGACGAATGGCAATACCAGATCAAGGTTGTCGGCCAGGAACTCGGGGGCGGTGAGCATGCCCAAGGAAACGAAGAAAAGGGCGGCAAATGTGTCTCGTAGCGGAATCACTTCGGATAAAGCCCGGTGGCCGAAGTCGGTCTCGCTGAGCAGCAGCCCGGCGACGAAGGCACCCAACGCGGCCGAGAGCCCCAAACTCTCTGTTGCGGCGGCGGAGACAAAGGTGATCGCCACCACGGCGACGATGAATATCTCTCTGGACCCCAGGGCGGTGATCCGGCCCAATAGCCAAGGGATCCCCTTGCTGCCAAGGATGACCATCAGGCCCAGCAAGACCCCTGCTTTGAGTAGGCCAAAGCCCAAGTCGGACAGAAAATCGTCGCCGCTCAACGCCGGGAGCAGCGCGATTATCGGCACGAAAGCTAGGTCTTGAATCAGGAGTATCCCGGTCAGTATCCTCCCATGGAGGCTGTGGAGCTCGCCTTGATCGCTCAGTGTTTTCAGCACAACCATGGTGCTGCTGAGCGCCGCCACCAATCCCAAGACGGCGGCTTCTTCGCTGGTAAAATCGAACACATAGACGCCAAGGGGGTAGACGGCCGAGGCCGTGAGGACTATCTGGGCGATGCTTGATCCCACCACCACACGGGTCATTTGGTAGATCTCCCGGAAGGAAATCTCAATCCCGATGGCGAAGAGGAGCAGGATGACACCCAAGTTGGCGAAGGTCTCGACGCGCTCCGGGTCGTCGATAAATTCGAAAACTCCGGGGCCGATCAAAACACCAATGGCGATATAACCGAGCAAGGCCGGCAAGCGGAGCAGCCGCGCGACCAGACCTCCCCCTGCGGCGGCGGCGAAAATCACCACAAGATCGGTAAAAAGGCCGCCTTCAATATTCATTGGGCGGGTTCCTCAATCATCAGACCGCGACATTCAGCCCGGGATGATTATCTAGCCGTGCGTTGTCATACCCAGGAAAACCAACCGATCGGTTAGGGCGCTTAAATCCGTTCGTCCTGAGCCCGTCGAAGGATGGGCATCAGTCAAATTCGGTTAATAAACCGCATTGACCTGACCCAATCAATGGTTCGACAAGTCCCCCGATGCACCGGGGAGACTCTCGACTCCAGTCGGAGTTCGCTACGATCGGTTTTGGGCGCGGACCGTATAGGAAACGGACCCGTTCGGGTATAACCCCGTATTCCCTAGCCGTCGGCTAGGTGCGCAGGCTTTTGGCGAACTTCTGGCGGACCTTGGCTACCTTGGGGCTGATCACGACCTGGCAGTACATGCTGGCCGAGTTATTGGCGTAGAACTGGCGGTGCTCGGGCTCTGCCTCGTAGAATGCCTCGAATTCGGCGATCTGGGTGACCACGGGACCGGGCAGGTCCCCAGCGGCGTCCAGTTCCTTGATGTATTCCGCCATCTGGTCTCTCTGAGCGTCGCTGGTGTGGAGAACCACCGAGCGGTAGCGGGCGCCGTGGTCGGCGCCTTGGCTGTTCAGGGTGGTCGGGTCGTGGGTGGCGAAGAACACCTCAAGCAGCTCTGAGAATGTGATCTGAACGGGGTCGAACTCGATGCGGACCACCTCGGCATGACCGGTGGTCTCACCGCAAACCTGATAGTAGCTCGGGTCCGCCACGTGGCCGCCCGAATACCCGGACGCTACAGAGGTCACACCTTTGATCTCCAAGAACACGGCCTCGGTGCACCAGAAGCACCCCCCACCGAATACGGCGACTTCGCTATCGCTTTGCATATCTATCTCTCACCACGAGTAAATTGGTTTAGCCAACAATGTCCGCCAGCCGGTCCAGTTGGCCCATTTCTGCGGCGGTCGGCAGGAAGACCAATTCGTCCATGCCGATGCCTTCCAGGTCGCGGATCATTCCCTTTACCGCCTCGGTGGACGAGACGGCGTTCTCGGCCATCTGCTCAGCAACCGGGCCCAAGAACGAGTAATAGTGCCGGATGTAGCCGCCCACCACGTCGGCGGCGTTTGGGCCCAAGGCGTAGGATGCCACGGCGGCCAGGCGTGGCTTGCCGGGTTTGCCTGCCGCCTTCCAGGCATCGACCGCCATCTGATAGGAGGACTCCACCGCTTCGGGTTGGGTCCCGGCGGCCAGGAAACCGTCGGCCAGTCTGCCGGCGCGGGCGATGGCCTGAGGCGTGCCGCCGCCGATCAAGATCTCGGGGCCGCCCTTCTGGACCGGAGGCGGACCTATGGGGCCAACGCCGTTCTCTGGGTCAACATCCTCGCCGGCCCAGATGCGCTTCATGGTGGCGATCTGGTCCTCGAACCGGCGGCCGCGGTTGCTGTACTGGGCGGGCGCGGCCTTGTAGTCGTCGGGCCGGCGGCCCACGCCGAAGCCCAGGGTAAGCCTTCCGTTGGAGATGGCGTCAAGACTGGCGGCCTGCTTGGCCAGCACGCCCTCTTTTCGGAGAGGCGCCAGCATCACGCCTGTCATCAGCCTGATCCTCGTTGTGACGGCCGCGGCCGAAGCCAGCATGATGAAGGGCTCGTAGTTCTGGTAGACCAGCCGGTCGATGGTCCCCAACGTGGAGAATGGGCCGGCGTCGGCGCGTTGCGCCCATTCCAGGATGAAGTCACCCTTGACGCCAGGGACGTTCCCCGGCAGGCCGATACCGATCTTCATGTATGTCCTTAGTTACTAGATCTAACGAAATCCAATAGCTCGTAATTGCCGCCGATGGCGGACTTGGCGTCCAGACCCATCCATCTATCGACGATGGTGGAATAGACGCTGCGGAAGTCCACATTGAAATGCAGGTCGCCGTCCAGTTGGTCTTCTTCTTTCAGGGACGGGTACTCTCCGAGCATGCCGCCATTCACCGGCTGGCCGATGAGATACGACGCGCCGCCGGACCCGTGGTCTGAGCCTGAGCCATTGTCTTTGACCCGGCGTCCGAACTCGGTGAATACCAGCATCATCACATTGTCAGCCGCGTCGTGTTCTCTGAGATCGGTGAAGAAATCGCCGATGCCCGCCGACAGATCGCTGAGCAGCGGCGTCTGCACCGGCACCTGATTGGCGTGGGTGTCGTAGCCGCCCTGGGAGGTGTAGAGCACCCGCGTCCCCAGGCCTTTCAAGATCACCTGGGCCATGCCGCGCAGGCTTTGGGCGATGGTCGTGGCAGCGTACTCGACAGTGGACGAGTAGCTGTCAGCAGCAGTCTTCAGTATGTCAGCCCCTTTCAGGGCGTCCAGTCCGGTACGGCCCAGATAGTCCATCGTCACGCCGGTCCCGATGGCTGGGGAGTACATCCTCTCGAACACGTCCAAGGCGCGGGCGCGCTGTTCCTGGCCTGCGATGCCAGTCAGTACTCCGTAGCCCTCCAGCACGGCCACCGACGCCACCGGCACGCCGGTTAGGGCCAGCGCCCGGGGCAGCCCCCGGCCGAAATTCACGCCGGTCAGCACGTTCTCGCCGTGGGGGTCGATATCGCGGATCACCCGGCCCAGCCAGCCTTCGGTGGCGATCTTCTCCGGCTCACAGGTATGCCAGATGTCCATGGCCCGGAAGTGGGAGCGGTTGGGGTTGGGATAGCCCACGCCGTTTACGACGGCCACCTGGCCCTGGTCGTAGAGGTCTTTGAAGGTGCCCAGATTCGGGTTGAACCCGAACCGGTCGTTGATCGGCAGGACATCTTCGGCGGGGATGCCAACGGTGGAACGGTTATCGTAATAGAGGGGGTCGGCGTAGGGGACCACCATATTCATGTAGTCGCTCCCGCCGGTCAGTTGGACCACCACTAAGATGGGGTCTTTCTTGGTGGATGTCATGGGTAATCTCCCAATCAGGTCTTCCGAGTTAAGGTTCACTCTAGCAGGCGGCGCAAATGAGCGTCAACGGTGACGCCTGACGTTTGGTGTATAGCCGTCCCCGCCAGCCGGGAATCGGCTGTTGTCCGCTTGACAGTGGTTCGGCGGGGGCCTTACGATTCAGGTTGGCGCCCCTACGCGTAGGGGATGGCTAACGGCCCCTTGGATGCGCCTGAAAGGGCGGGTGCTTGGGGTTATAATGGGGATATAGCTCAGTTGGGAGAGCGCGGCGTTCGCAATGCCGAGGCCGAGGGTTCGAGTCCCTCTATCTCCACCATCATGCCCCTGTAGCTCAGAGGATAGAGCGGCGGCGTCCTAAGTCGCGCGTCGGGGGTTCGAATCCCTCCAGGGGTACCATTACAATTCCATATCCGTTTATTGTAACGGCCGGCGCCGCATCCAAAAGGCGCCACACAACACAGGAGCGTAGCTCAGTCTGGCCAGAGCGCTGGTCTCCAAAACCAGTGGCCGGGGGTTCGAATCCTCCCGCTCCTGCCAATTTTCAAAGCTAAACCGGGGTCTAATGGCCCCGGTTTTATTTTTGGATTCCCATTTTGCCGACATTTTATTTGATTCTGAGTTCGAGAGGTTGGCGGTCTGAATCTAGAATTACGTTGATCGCGCGGCACTAAACACCAGTACTAAGGGCCTTCAACTCCACTTATTCAGATGAGTCAATGATTTGGTCTCTCTTTAGTAGCATTGTCTGCTTGGATTGACTTGTGAATCGGTCGATTAATGCGCTAGGGCCACCTATTCTAAACGCCTCACTTGAAATGCCTGACAACTCTCTAAGGTCACCGCCGCGCATATCGCACACGTCTGCTTCAACAACCGTTCCCTGGTTAATATCAGCGTTATCTCTCAGGGTCGCACAAGCAACAGGATCGGTATCGACATGAAGGCGGACGTCTAGGCCGGCATTAATAGCTCCGAGACTTAAGCCTCCAGCACCTGCGAACAAGTCAATAGCCGCTATCATTCCCACACATCCACCTAACGCCTACTTTGGATAAATCGCCGAGCACTTAGGGGAGAAGTATCAACTATCCACGATACTCTGGCAACGGATAGCTTTCACAAATCCTGCTGATTTTTATCGTAATAACTCCCCTGAGTGCGATCTAACTGCCTGTAACGTTGTGACGGAACATCCTCTAAGCAGCGTAAACACATGGACGTAATGGTACATTCTAAGCAAAGCACAGATGCCAAAAACCCCCTTAAACGAGGGGGCTCTCATTATTTCAGCGGCCCCCCATCGGGAAGCCACCCAGGTGGGGTACTGGTGACGGTGGGGGTGTGGTTAGAGAGGTAATCTCGTCATATAATTCTGGTGTTATGACAGAGACTATCTTCCATCACACCAGCAGTCCGGACTCAAGTAAGTCACGATTTAAGCACAAGCGGGAGACGATCCGAAATGAACTCCGACCGTAAACCAGTCGCCGTTGTAGTGGGGGCGACGTCCAAATGGCAGTCAGATGGCCGAAACACGAAACTAGCCCACGGTAGGGAACTCGACGACAGCGACATGCCGGTTGGGGTGCGCTGGGGTGTGGGAGGCGCGATAGCCCAAAAGTTCGCCAAAGAGGGCTTCTTCGTTGTACTGACAACCCGTACCGCGGCCAATGCAGCAGCTTTGGAGACTGCGATAGGAGAGCAGGGTGGCGAAAGCATGATCGTTGAACTGGACCTGGTCTCGGCGGACTCTATATCTAATGCCTTCTCTCAGATTCGAGATGAAGCCGGTGACCCGGATGTCCTGGTCTACAACGCGGGCTACCTGGAGGGGCGAGACCTTCCGCCGGACAAAGAATTACTTGAGCACATACCGGACGAAATGTTCGAGACCGCGCAGCACATCGCCAGCCGGGGCCCGTTCTTGGTCGCCAAAGAAGTACTGCCCGCCATGCGCGAACAGGGCGAAGGCTCTTTCTTGATTTCGAATAACTCGTTTTCCCTGAGGGGACGAAAACGGTACACCGGACAGTCACTGTACTACCCGCGAGTTATGATGCGCACGCTGGCGCAGGTCCTGACAGAGGAATATTCCGAGCACGGTGTACACGTGGCCAACGTCGTGATCGACGGCTTGATCGATTCTCCGGGCACCCGTGCCCTGCCGGTCGCCCAGGAGCAGCCCGACGTGATAATGAATCCCGTTAAGATTGCTGAGGCTTTCTATTATCTACATTCCCAAGACAAGTCCTGCTGGACCCACGAGATTCAATTGACTCCGTTCCCAACCAAGCCGAGCTATTAGGACAGACGTAAGGAAGGCCAACCCGGCGCGAATAAGCGCCCATTACACACTGACACAGAACTCCAACGCCGGATGCGGAGGATTCGAATCGTCTCGTTTCTGCCGAACGGCAAAGCCAAAAGGGGGCCTCATGTGGCCCTCTTTTCTTTTTGGCGTATATTGGGGTGGCTAAAATCTCGATAGAGGGGAGACCCAAGATGTACGACAAACCGATGCTAAGCCTGGAGCAGGCGCAGGCCGCCATCACAGCGATGATTGCGGACCACAACAAGGATTCCAGCCGGCGTAATGTTGATATGGCCGTGGTGGACGACGCCGGCAACCTTTTGGCCTACGCCCGCATGGACCGGTGCCTCCGGCCCACCTTCGCATCGCGCAAGGCCTACACATCCGCCGTTCGGGGCATGGACACTCTGGCCTTCTCCGAGCAGCTCAGCTCCACAGGCAGGTCCTTGGAGTCCTTCGGCGACTCCCAACTCATCGCTCTGCCAGGCGGAGTGGTTGTCTTGAAGGACGGCGCCGTGGTCGGCGCAATCGGCGTCGGAGGACTGCCCAGCGGCATCGACGACCAGTCCATTGCCCAAGCCGGATTGGCGGCAATGAACGTTTAGCCCGGTATAGCTTCAACCAACACAACTTCGGCCAGTGAGGAAGAATGTACGTAAGAGCGGCAAATGTCTTGATTCGGCCTGAGAAAATGCAGGAGGTAATCGATCTCCATAACGACTCCCTGATCCCGGCCGCCAAGGCCCAAAAGGGGTGGCAAGGCAGCGACCTTATGACCGACGCAGATGGCGGCAAGATCTTCTCGATCACCATCTGGGAATCGGAAATGCTGGCCAGCGAGTCCGGAACCGGTGATCTGCAAGAGCAGGTGGCGAAATTCGACAGCGTTTTCTCCGAACCGCCAAACTTCAACCATTATGAATTGAGCGCCGAGGCGTCAGCCGCCTAACCACCTCACCTGGATCAAAGGGAGAGTCTTTCGATGGCCAGAGTTATTGGCATAACCGAACAGGAAGCTACACCTGAGATCAAAGAATTGTTCCAGCGTCAGCGCAAGATGTTCGGCGATGTGTTGAACACTACTCCGGTATTTGCGCTGAGGCCGACGATCTTGGCCGGATCAACTGCCTTGGCCGCTGGTATCGACACCTCCGGCTTGATCGAACCTCCGTTGAAGTACTTGGTCTATACCAAGACCGCTTGGATCAACGGCTGCCCCTTTTGAATCGACATCAATGCGTCCAGGGCGGCGCAAGAGAACGGTTCCGCGGAAAAGTTGGGACACCTAGACGGCTACAAGAAAAGCGGTCTATTCAGCGACCGCGAAAAGTTGGCTTTGGAGCTTGCCGAGCGCATGACCCACACAGGGAAACGCGTAACGGACCGTTTCTTCACGAAGCTGCAGCGGGAGTTCAGCGACGAAGAGTTGGTGGAGCTGGCGGCAATCATCGCTTATGAAAACTTCCGGAGCAAATTCAACCCGGTGTTCGGGGTCGAAGCCAACGGGTTGTGCCACCTGCCCGCAGTTGAATCGATGGCGGCGGCGGCAACTGAGAAGTTCCATTAAGTCCAAAGGTTCAAGCCTTCTGTTGATTCAGGATCGCTGAACTACTGGTTCTGCGCATAGACTCAACTCACGCCTACGAATTCACCGGAATGGTAGACTAAAGTTAATGAAATTTACGGGTAAATAGGTGCAGCTGGTTGAAATCTCTGGTTACGATGGCGCTTGTCATAAGTGCACTGGTTACCACCGCCTGTACCGTAGTTGATCCCGGCCCAACCCCCAATATCCCTGAAACCGTGGAGGCTTCCGTAGCAGCCGCGTTCCCCATGGAGACACCTAACATCGACTCAACGGTCGCAGTGGGGATTTAAGCGACGTTGGAGGCTGAGCCAGCTTCGGCGGACCCTATTCCCCAGGCAGCCACACCTGTTCCGACGCCTCCCCCTTCTTTAGCTGAGACCATCCAACGAGTTAGGCCGGCCATCGTCAGGATCGAGAGCTTCGAAAGTAGCGGCAGTGGCGTAATCATCGAAACCTCCGGTCAGACCGCTATCGTATTGACGAATTTCCAAGTGATCGAAGATGGTGATCCGATCTACGTTACGGCCAACGATTCAAAGCGTTACTCGGCGACGATTCGGGGCACCGATCCGGCCAGAGACCTGGCGGTACTGAACATCTGTTGCGGTACATTTCGGCCGATCGACATCGCCGGCCCAGCGGATGTGGAGCAAGGAAGCGGAGTGTTCAGTATGTGCTACCCCATAAGCCTGGCAGGCTCTGCCACGTTAACCAGAGGTATCATGTCGGCCACTCGTTATGACACCGCGCGTCTAAGCGAGGTAATCCAGTCCGATGCGGCGATCAACCCTGGGAATAGCGGCGGTCCCATGTTGCTGCCATCGGGGGAGATCATCGGAATAAACACCTTCAAATACGAGACATCTCTCAGCGGCCGGCCGGTTGAGGGTTTGGGATTCGCCATATCGGCAAAAACCATAAAGGAGCAATTAAGCGAGTTGAAATCAGGCTCATATCGCGTGCTGCCCACGCCTACTCCCGTACCCACGATAGTTCCAACCCCGGTGCCCACCGCCACCCCGGTCGTGATCTATGACTTTGGGAACAGTCGATTCCCCGCAACGTCGACCAATCTTTCTTTGAGCAATTCGCCGCTCAAGATCACCGGCGCCATCAAGACTGTAGGAGATGTAGACACTTTCGTGTTCCAGGGAGACCACTGGAGAAACATTCGCCTTCAACGCAAATTATCTTTTGCGTGGCTCCATTGTGACTGCGACCGGTCATCCCAAAATGGTCCTTTATACCACGTTCCCATCAATGCCACTGGCCATCGATGACCGTGGAAGGGCTCTGATTTATGTGACAAGCGGGGGCGCCATGTACCTAGATGTGCCCGCCTACAGTTCCCGCCTGACCTGCGACTACATGATAGTGATAGACCGCGTGCCATAGCGGGTTTTCACCTGGCAATTCACCTTTCTTCCCCAATTCCCACCACCACCACCAACACCACTCCCCGCTCCACCTGTTCCCCTTCCTGCACCAACACCCGCTCCACCGTACCGTCCCGGGGCGACTTAACCAGGTGCTCGGTTTTCATTGATTCTATGATCACCAGGTCTTGGCCTGCTTCCACGATTTCATCTGCCGCCACCAAGACCGTCATGACCACTCCGGGGACCGGGCTGACTATGTCGCCGCTGGCTGGTTGGCCGGGGCGGCGGGCGCGGGCGGCGGGGGTTGGCGGGGTGAAGACGTAGGACTCGCCGGCTATCCAGACGTGGACCTGCTGGCCGTCGCGGTGGGCTAGGAAGGATGCCGTGCGGCCGTCGTCCAGTTGGACGTGTCCCTCCCAGCGGTTCGGCGAGGTCGCGGCGATTTCGATGTCGGCCCCGTCACCTGTCTCGACGGGCGCCGACTCGGGCGGGTGGAGCTGCTGCAAACGGCGGGTGGTCACGGGAACGTGCTCTTCGAGAGCCCGCGCCAGGGGCCTTGAGCGGCCTGGCCGGACACGTTGCTTCCACTGACCGGGCCGGCGGACTGCCAGATTCGCTCGGCGATCTCCGCCGCGGCTAAGTTCAAGTGATTCGATTCAGGCGGAGCGGTCAACTCGGGGTATTTGGCGATGAAGCCGGTATCGTACTCGCCTGAGCGGAAGTACGGATGGGCGATGGCGCGGATCAGGAAGGGAATATTGGTGGTGACGCCCAGCACGGGGAACGACTCCAGCGCCAGTTGCATCCGCCCGATGGCTGATTGCCGGTCCGGTCCCCAGGCCACCAACTTGGCCAGCATGGAATCGTAGTAGGCGGAGACCTCCTGGCCCTCGGCGACTCCCGAGTCCAGCCGGATGCCCATCCCAGAAGGCGGGCGCCAGGCCAACAGCCGTCCGGTGGCTGGAGCAAAGTTGCTGTAGGGGTCTTCGGCGTAGATACGGCATTCCACCGCGTGCCCTGACGGCCGGATATCTTCTTGGCAGAGGGTGATCAACTCCCCAGCAGCGATGCGCGTCTGCCATTCGACCATGTCCAGCCGAAGCGTCTCCTCGGTGATGGGATGTTCCACCTGGATGCGGGCGTTCATCTCTAGAAAATAGTATTCGCCGGTCTGGGCGTCCACAAGGAATTCCACCGTGCCCGCGTTGGTATACCCGGCCGACATGGCCATGGCCACCGCCGACGTCGCCATCCGGTCCCGCAAGTCATCGTTCAATGCCGGCGACGGTGTCTCTTCGATGACCTTCTGGTAACGCCGTTGGACACTGCATTCTCGCTCCAGCAGGTGGATGGTGTTGCCAGAGGAGTCGGCCAGTACCTGAAACTCCACGTGCCGCGCCGCGGGAATGTACCGCTCCAAAAACACCCGCCCATCGCCGAAGGCAGACGCGGCCTCCCGGCTGGCTGATTCCAGGGCTGCGTCCAAGTCTTGGACCCGTTCAACGATACGCATCCCCCGGCCGCCACCGCCCGCCGCCGCCTTCACCAGCAGAGGGAACCCGATCTGTGACGAAAGGTCGTCCGGCTGAGATTCGCCGGGCGTCCACACGGGCGAGCTCGGCACCACCGGCACACCGGCCTGAATCGCGGACTCTTTAGAGCGAATCTTGTCGCCCAGGAGTTCGATGGTCTCCGGGCTCGGGCCGATGAAGACCAGTCCGGCCTCGGCGCACTCTTTGCTGAAAGCCGGGTTCTCCGCCAAAAACCCGTAGCCGGGGTGGACCGCTTCCGCGCCGCATCGCAATGCCAATTCAATGATCTTGCGCCGGTCCAGGTAGGTCTCTTCAGCCGTTGAGCCCCCCAAGGGAAATGCCTCGTCCGCCAACGCCACGTGGGGCGCGTTGGCGTCGGGGTCCGCGTACACCGCGGCCGTGGCGATACCCATGGCCTGCAATGTCTGCAGCACCCGGACGGCGATCTCTCCCCGGTTGGCGACTAGAACTTTGGAAAACACACTCACATCCGGAACACGCCCCAGCGGGACTCGGGGATGGGCACGTTCATGGACGCCGCGATGCCCAGCCCGACCACGTCGCGGGTGTCCTTGGGGTCGATGATGCCGTCGTCCCAGAGACGGGCCGTGCTGTAATAAGGGCTGCCTTCTTCCTCGTATTTCTCGATGATTGGCCGTTGCAGGTCCTCCATCTCCTGTTCCGACAGCGCCTTTCCCTGCCGGGCCGCTTGGTCGGAACGCACTGCCAGCAGCACTCCGGCCGCCTGGGGCCCGCCCATGACCGAGATTCGGGAGTTGGGCCAGGACCACAAGAACCGCGGCTGGTAGGCCCGGCCGCACATGCCGTAGTTGCCGGCGCCGAATGAACTGCCGATGATGACGGTGAATTTGGGTACCGCGGCGTTGGCCACGGCCATCACCATCTTGGCCCCGTCCTTGGCGATGCCACCAGCCTCGTATTCCCGCCCCACCATGAAGCCGGTGATATTCTGCAGGAAGAGCAGCGGGATGCGGCGATGGGCGCAGATCTCGATAAAGTGGGTGCCTTTCAGCGCGCTCTCCGAGAATAAGATGCCGTTGCTGGCAACGATGCCTACCCGGTAGCCCCAGATTCGGGCGAACCCACAGACCAACGTCTCGCCGTAGTTCTCCTTGAATTCCTGAAACCGGCTCCCGTCCACCACCCGCGCGATGACTTCCCGGACGTCGTACTGCCGCCGTGAATCAGCCGGTATGATCCCGTAGATCTCCTCCGGATCGTAAATGGGCGGTTCAGGGTCGAAAACTTCCAAGCCGGGGTTGCTGGGGTAGACGAAGTTCTCGGCGATGTTGCGGGCGATGGCCAGCGCGTGCTCGTCGTCCATGGCATAGTGGTCGGCCACTCCCGACTCCCTGGTATGCACCTCGGCGCCGCCCAGGGTTTCGGCATCGACCTCCTCGCCGGTGGCCGCCTTCACCAGGGGCGGACCCGCCAGGAAGATCGTCCCCTGCTGGCGCACGATCACCACCTCGTCGCTCATGGCTGGGATGTAGGCGCCGCCCGCGGTGCAAGAACCCATAACCACCGCCAATTGGGGGATGCTCTGGGCCGACATCTGTGACTGGTTGTAGAAGATGCGGCCAAAGTGATCCCGGTCAGGAAAAACGTCGGCCTGCAGGGGTAGGAACGCGCCGCCCGAGTCCACCAGATAGATGCAAGGCAGGCCGTTTTCGAGGGCAACCTCCTGGGCCCGCAGGTGCTTCTTAACGGTGATTGGGTAGTAAGTGCCGCCTTTAACGGTGGCGTCGTTGGCCACGACCACCACCTGCTTGCCGTGGATGCTGCCGATGCCGGTAACTATCCCGGCTCCGGGGTCATCGCCGTCATACATTCCCCAGGCGGCCAGCGGACTGAATTCCAGGAAGGGGGTCCCAGGATCCAACAACACCCTCACCCGGTCCCGCACCAGCATCTTGCCCCGGCTGCGGTGGAGCTCAGCGGCGTCGGTGCCACCACGCTCCCGCACCTCGTTCAAGTTCGCGGCGAGCTCGTCGGTCAACGACTTCATATGTTTGGCGTTTGCCTGGAAGTCCGGGTCCTGGATCCGAATATTCGACTCGATCACGTCCATTGCGTTGGTCCATCGCCTTTGAAGAATGGGTGGCTCGGCTGTTGCTGGTATATTATGCGTCCAAAGGCCGGGAATGCTCAACGCGGGCCGCCTGGCTTGGCGTTGAGTTTATAATGATTCGGTCTCGGCACGTTCTTGAACGTCTGCACAGATAAAATCACCCCAGCAAAATAGGAGCAGGACAATGGACTTCGAAAGAAGGAACTACCCAGATTTGCCACAACCCTCAGGAGCGTTTCATCATTCCGTGCGTTCAGGCAACATGCTGTTTATCGCCGGTAGCACCGCGGGCGGAACATCCGCCGCAACCGGTGACATCGCCGCTCAAACCGACGCTATCCTCGATAAGTTCGAGGTTATCCTGGCGGCGAACGGTGGTTCGCTGAGCAATGTGGTGAAAGTGACGAGTTTTGTGACCGACCTACGGGAGGCGCCCGCTGCCGGAGAGGTCCGGATGAAGCGCTTTGCCGGGGCCTTTCCCGCCAGCACTCAGGTCCAGGTAGCGGCATTAGGCACTCCGGATCTCAAGATCGAGATCGACGCTATCGCGATTCTTCCGGACTAATAGACTGATTGAGGGAGAACACCATGACCACCACAGATTGGGGCAGCATCTACAAGGAACTTGGCGCCCGGCCCGTGATCAACGCCACCGGCAGCGTGACCATGCTGGGCGGCTCAACCCCAGCCCCCGAAGTCAAGGAGGCCATGAACCGGGCCGACGGCGCGTACATCCCGCTGATGGAACTGGAGGACCGCGCCGGCGAGGCCATCGCCAAGATGGTGGACGTGCCCGCGGCCTACATCACCTCGGGCGCAGGGTCCGCGCTGACCCTGGCCACCGCTGCCTGTATGGCCGGGGACGACGATGAAAAGATCCAGCAACTGCCCAACACCACCGGCATGAAGAACGAGATTCTGATCCAGGCCAGGCAACGCTATTGGTACGACCGTTGCCTGGAACTGGCCGGCGCAAAACTGGTCGACTTCGGCACTACCGAAGGGACGTCACGCGAGGACTTGGAAAACGCCATCGGCCCCAACACTGCCGCGGTCCATTACCTCGCTGATGCCCAATCGCCCGACCCACAAGCCCTCTCGCTGGAAGACACCATCGAGATCGCCCACGCAAAGGGTGTGCCGGTGCTTGTGGACGCGGCCGGGCAGATCTACCCGTTGGACCTGTTCGGCAGCTACGTTCGCATGGGCGCCGATTTCCAGTGCACCGCCGCCAAATACATGGGAGCCGCCCAGTCCACCGGACTGGCCTTCGGCAGCACCGATTTCATCCGCAAGCTCGGTTTGCAGTCCTTTGTCAGCTACGAGGGCCGCCGCATACGGGGCGTGGGCCGTCCCCACAAGGTGGACCGTCAGGAGATGGTGGGCGCGGTGGCGGCTGTCCGGCGCTGGATGACCATGAACCACGAAGAGCGGCTGGCCGACACCGAACTGAAGTGCCAGAACATGCTAACCCCATTGCAAGGCATCCCCGGCGTCACTGTCCAACTTAGCGACAATATCATCGGATACCAGCCTTACGGTGTGACGCTGGAGATCGATGCCACGGTCACAGGCATGTCCGCCCACGAAGTGGTCGACCGCCTGAAAGCCGGAGACCCGCCCATCTGGACCCGCGTGCGGGCAGGTGACACGGGGATCCTCCTACACGCATTCGGTCTCAACGAGGGCGAAGACAAGGTGGTCGGCGAACGCATCGCCGCGTTATTCGGGAAGTAGGGACAGGCTCCGACCGTTTATATGGCCCAAACCAACCAACAATCCGCCGATGGATACATCGAGGAGCTTCCCGAAGATCGGAAAACCGCCATCAGCGCGATCAGAAGCGTGATCTTAGCGAATCTTCCTGCCGGATACGAAGAGACCGTCCAGCACGGCATGCTGTCCTATGTCATCCCATTAGCGACGTATCCGGTGACGTACAACAAGTTGCCGCTGGTGTTCGCGGCCTTGGCTTCCCAGAAGAACTACATGACTGTCCATCTAATGAATATCTACGGGAACCCGGCGGACGAGGAGTGGTTCGTCCAGCGCTACAAAGCCACCGGCAAAAAGCTGAACATGGGCAAGTCTTGCGTCCGGTTCAAAACCATCGACGACTTGCCCGTAGACTTGATCGGTGAGGCTATCGCCCGAACGCCAGTCTCCGCCTACATCCAGATATACGAGTCGGCTAGAAAAAAGAACTAGCGGGTGGGCTAAAAAACCGGCTTACTAAAGCCGACTGATCTCCTCCGGCAAGTAATGCGTCGCTCGAAACACCCGGTTCACCACCGCGTTCTCGGCGTCTTCGTGGTAGTGGGGGTTGATGTACTCCCAGACAATGTCGCCTTCAGGCGTGACCTGAAACATCCGTCCAAACATTCCTTCAGTGATGAGAGTGTTGCCGTTGGGCAGCCGGCGGGCCCCGGATATGTAGGGGCTGAAGAAGTTGTAGGCCGGGTTATCGAAGTATTCCCACACGACCTGGTTGGCGCTGGTTTCCACCTCGACCACCCTGGAGAAGGGCAGCGGGTGTTGGCCACTATGCGAGCCGTTGTCGTAGACCAGGACGTTTCCGTTGGGCAGCAAGCTGGGGTCGTGCTGCTGGGCCAGCACCTCTCCGCCCAGCCTCCAGACGATCTCTCCGGATACCTTGTCGATGATGCCCACGGTCGAGATGTTCCGGAAGCTGAACATGACGCGGCCGTCCGGGAGCGGCGCCACGGTGTTGCCATGGCTCCATTCGTCACGGGAGTCATTGAATGTGATGGTGTCACGCTCCGGGTCCAGATGTTCCGCGGCATGCCATTCCCAGATGCGCTTCCCAGAGGCATCCACTTCGACGATGACATCAGCCCACATCCCATCCTCGCCGGTGATCGGGTTCCCGCCTTTAACCTTGGCGGCGAGGGTCTCGGACATCAGCTCTACCGTCAGGTAAATCGCCCCTCCCGGCTCGGTTCGCCTGGCGTCGTGGTGGTGGTCCTGGTCACGGTGTTCCCAGACTACGTTCCCGTCCCAGTCCACCTCCATCATGACCCCACCCTTGAACCGTTTCCACGACGGGAACCTATCCCACATCTCGTCCCGCAGCTTCCCGCCGTAGAACAGGTTGCCGTTGGGCAGCAAGTATCCGTAGAGGCCGGGCGGGTCGGGCATCGCCCAGTGGTGCACCTCCTCGCCGTCGAGGTTCAGCAGATAGACATCACCTGGCCCATTCATGGGGGAATACAGCGTGTAACCTGGGCAGGCCCGGTCGCGGTCCAGGGCTGTCAGCCCAGTCTTGGTGGTCCGCCGGCGTGTCTGGTCATCGATCGTCATATAGTCATCCAATCAGTGATTCGAAAATAGATCGGGGGAGCTGGTCCCTTCGGGTCATTTGCGTTTGAACGTAACGGGGAATCGATCGAGGGTGTGGACCGAGTTGTTCGGACGCCAAACTGGCTCTCCGGCGGGCTCGATGGACCCTACCTTGTTCGCGATGGCCGTCAAAACCGCATCAACCTCAGCCCGCGCCACGTTCTGGCCGACGCAGCCGTGGATGCCGACACCCAGAGCCAGGTGGTCCGAAGGCCTGCGTTCGATATCAAAGCAGTCTGCCCCAACCCAATGACTCTCATCAAGATTGGCCGCGCCTAGAACACAGAGTATCTTAGTGCCTTCAACGATCTTGACTCCGCCGACTTCTGTGTCCACGTTAGCCGTGCGGCAGAAAGTATGGATGGGAGAGGTATAGCGCAACGTTTCTTCGAAAGTCCAGCGCGCGAGGGTGGGGTCATCTTTCAGCATCTGGAATTGGTCCGGGTGGTTTGCCAGACACCATACGGCGCTTCCCAAGACCGAAACAGTGGTGTCCACGCCCGCCGAGAGCATGGAACGCACGAGCAGCCCGGCCTCTTCTTCGGTGATCTCGCCCGTATCCGATGCGGCGTAGACCGTAGCGCCGAACCCATCAGGCTTCAGGTTTTCGCGCTTGCATTGCTCCAATATCCAGGGGACAACACCGGGCCCTTTCGCCATGGCGTTCCGGCGGAGTTCGTTGTCGGGACCCAGGGCGTTAAAGACCATCTCGCCGTAATCGACTAGCTTCCCCCGGTCGCTTTCGCCCAAACCGACGGCGTCGGGAAACACCGAGGTTGCGTAGGTCTCGGCCAGTTCTTCAACGGCCTCAAATGTCCCCTTTTCAAGCAATTTGTCGATCAGCTTCTCAGCGTCCCTGAGGAAAGACTCTCCCAACACCCGGACGGCCCTCGGCGAAAGGGCCCGCTCGATCACGGCACGAGCTTTAGTGTGGTCCGGCGGGTCCACCTCCAGGACGATGCTGGGCGGCCGCCAGGGCTCCTCCAGGCTGAAGTCTTGGAGTCCGACCCCGCGTGAGGAGACGAACCGCTCCCAATCGGAGAAAACTTCCTTGGTCTCTTCGTACCGGCCGCAGGCCAAGACCGAGTATCCGGGCAAGTAGGCAAATGGGCCCATGGAGCGCAATTCCGTGTAGTAGTCCAAAGGGTCAGTGAGGAGCGCCGGATCGTAGGGATCGACATCCCATACCGGGACGCCCGCTGGGACATCGATCTCTTTATGGCCTTCGATCATCTTAACCCGCATCTTGGCTCGCATCTCGACGTGAATCCCAGGATAACCGTGAAAACTATCGGTAAATGATACCTGATTATTTGCCCAGGGCTAACTTTGCGGTAAATCGGCTCTTAGTGTGGCTTCTTGGGGCAACTAGATATAGATTCCTCAGCCTAAGAAAAAAAGGCCTCCGGCATTAGCCGGAGGCCTTTTTCAATTTGCGGTACAACTGGTGAGACGGGCTACGTCGGCCACGGATATTCTTCCACCGGCGGCGGTGGAGAACCGGCGGGAGCAGGCTCCAGCCAGTCCTCGGAGACGGTCTCGGTGATCCCGTTGTCTGTGGTGACGTAGTATTCCGGCGGCACATCGGGCTCCCGCTCCAAGAAGGTCCCGGGCCATTCTTGGAAGAGTTGGGGCGCGATCACCGCAAGACAACCCTTGGCTCCCTCAGACGGGGGCATGTAGACGCCACCATCCAGGCTCTTGATCAAGATCCGTTGGTCAACTTTAAAGATGTGGCGTCTTATCACCATCAGTCCGTCTCAGTTCGTGAGGTTGCTCAGCTATCGGGCCGGTTAATGCATCGGCGAGAAGCTGGCCGGCACCATGATCTTGTTCTCTTGTCGGACGCGGCCGGGCGCTCCGGAGGGCCAGCCTTCGATCTTCATCCCACGGACCTCGTCCCGGTGGTTCAGGTCTTTGTAGGGCCAGATGTGCATCCAGCGGTTCAGGCCGCCGAACTCGGTGAACATGCCGGCCGCCAGAGGAGAATGCTTCTCCCGTTCGGGCAGGGAAGCGGCCCAGCGCTTCAGCAGTTCAGGGATGGAACCAGGCTCGTAGGTGTAGGTCCGCATCTCGTAGATGCCGCCCAGGGCCTGGTCGCCGCCCATGGGCTTCATGAAGGGCGCAGGGTTCCAGATCTCCGAGTTCATATTCAGGATGTTGCCCGGCGTGATCTTGGGCGGCCAATTGGCCTCTTTCCCAGCTTCCGCCCTGATGCGGTCACGTTCATCCAGGTTCTCATAGCCCCAGACGTGGATGATCTGGTTCAAGGGGCCGATCTCGGTGTGCCAGAACGCCGCGATGGGAGAATACTTCTCCCGGTACGGCAGGGCCTCCGCGAAAGCTTCCTCTGCCTGAGGGATGGCTCCGGGCTTCAAATCATAGGTACGTACTTCGTAGATCATCTCGCTCTCCGTGGCTGTGTATCTTGGTTAGATAGGTCGTCAATGGAGTGGACATCATATCCCGCACTCCACGCAGCCGCCAGTGTACCAGATATGGAGGATGATCTAGCCGTGAGCAGGTGGGCGTCCCAGTGGGCGCGGGATTCTAGAGTTGGTGCGCTGAGATTACCGATGGAAGCGGGAGCACAGGAGTCCTGACGCTGGACCCTAATCCCTGGCGCGGACTCCGTCGCGGCGGGTGCGTTTGCGGTCCAGGGCAGAGAGATCCATCTTACGGAGTCGGAAGTTTCGAGGCGTCACTTCCAGCAGTTCGTCGTCCGAGAGGAACTCCAGCGCCTCTTCCAGGCTCATAATCACTGTGGCGTTCAACCGTTTGGCGACATCGGCCGTGGACGAGCGCATGTTGGTCAGCTTCTTCTCTTTGCAGACATTGATCTCGATGTCGCCTTCCCGGTGGTGCGAACCAACGATCATGCCTTCGTAGACATCAGTGCCCGGATCGATGAACGTCTCTCCCCGGCCTTGGGCATTGAGCAGCCCGTAGGTGACGGCGGTGCCGCGTTCCGAAGCCACTAGCACGCCGCCTGGCTGGGATTTGACCTCACCTTCCATGGGCTCGTAAGAGGTGAAGATGCTGCTCTTGACCCCGTCGCCGCGGCAAGTGCGCAGGAAGAACGAGTTGAAACCGATCAGCCCGCGGGTGGGTATTTTGTATTCCAGGTGAACGTAGCCGTTGTCGTCGTAGCGCATGTCGCGAAGTTGGGCCAAGCGGCCAGACAGGTACTCAGACAGCGCCCCCATGTACTCATCGCTGGTGCTGATGTTCAGGATCTCGTAGGGTTCGTAGATCTTGCCGTCGATAATCTTGGTGACCGGCTCGGGCCGGGACACCTGAAACTCAAACTGCTCCCGCCGCATGGTCTCCACAAGAATAGAGAGGTGCAGCTCGCCCCGCCCGGCGACCACGAACACGTCAGAACTCGAAGTTGGCTCGACCTGCAGACTCACGTTGGTCCGCAGCTCTCTGAACAGCCGGTCTCGAAGATTTCGGGAGGTGCAGTGTTCGCCATCTTTTCCCATAAACGGCGAGGTGCTGACTCCAAATGTCATCCGGACCGTCGGCTCTTCGATGTTGATAATCGGCAGCGCCTCCGGGTGTTCCGGTGAAGCGATCGTATCGCCGATGGAAACGCCCTCGGGACCGGTGATAGCCACGATGTCTCCGGCCTTGGCCTCTGGTACCTCGACTCTCTCCATCCCACGAAACACGAATATCCGCTCCAGGTTGTGGGTGGACACCTGGTCCCCGCGGGCCAATAGGACCACGTTGTCGCGAAGTTTAATGGTGCCTCTGGTGATGCGGCCCAGAGCAACCTGTCCCAGATAATTGTCGTAGTCCAGCGCGGCCACCAACATTTGTAGTGGAGCCTCGGGGTCTCCGGATGGTGGCGGCACCGATCTCAAGATCGCTTGAAAGAGCGGCGCCATATCGGTCCCAGGCGTCCCTGGGTCGGTGGTGGCGTAACCACCCTTTGCCGATGTGTAAATGACCGGATATTCAAGCTGGTCCGCGTTGGTGGCCAGTTCCAAGAACAGGTCTTGGACCATATCCTCCACCTCGGCCACGCGGGCTTCCGGCCGGTCTATCTTGTTGATCACCACCATGGGCATCACCTTCTGCTGGAGGGCTTGCTTCAGCACGTAGGTGGTCTGAGGCATGGGGCCGTCCACGGCATCGACGAGCAACAGGCAGCCGTCGGCCATGTTCATGATCCGCTCCACCTCGCCGCTGAAGTCGGCGTGCCCCGGCGTGTCGATGATATTGATCCTGACACCTTGGTAGGTGACGGAGGCGTTCTTGGCCAGGATGGTGATGCCGCGCTCCCGCTCCAGGGGATTGGTGTCCATGATCAACTCGCCGACCTGCTGGTGGGCGCGGAAGACCTGGCCCTGTTTCAACAAAGCGTCGACCAGGGTGGTTTTGCCATGGTCGACGTGTGCGATGATGGCCAGATTGCGGATGTCGTTGTTCTGGTGGATTTTCTGTTCAGTGCTCAAATCAATTTACCCTACCCACCATGATAGCATCCGGCCATCATTATTGCTGAAGTTTACATATTAGGTTATGACCGCTCAGGCACCGACAGATAATCAGAATACGTCACCGAATTTCGTAATTGAGGCCCCAACGTCACCGGGAGGGGAAATGCGCGACACAATCGCGCAGTTGGCCACCGGAGTTGAAAGGACAGAATTCAGGGCAGTCGGGTACGTATTAGTGTGTGGACCAAAGTGTCCCAGCCGTATCGAGGACCCAATTACCGCGAACACGCCGCTAAACCAACGGGGCGCGCGTCGAAGTACCGCTTTTTAGCCTCGAACTGCCGGTAGGCGGACCCCTGAGGCCCTCTTTCTTCCCCGGGTCTCCCCAGTTTTTCTGCGCCCAAATTGGACCGGTTGCAAGTCCGGCAGGTCCTGGGCGTTGGTGTAGTTCTCGCCGATCCAGCGGTAGAGCGCCCGGGCCCGGTCCCAGATCGCTTGCTTGGATGTGGGAGACAGTTCCCGGCCGTTCAACCATTGGAGGAGAAGCTTTCCGTCGAGGATGATGGTGGCGGAGCAGTCGGTGTACCACTTTAGGGCCCACCTGACGTTGTTCAATGACCGGGAGGACATCGGCGGGAGACCGGCCAAGTAGGCGGACGCATATTCAGCCGAGAGGGCAGCCCGCTGGAAGCGCTGCTGGGTGTTCGCTTCAACCATCTCCGCTCCACCGAGAGAGAGTTGTCAGGCATCTCCTTGCAAGCTCCAATCTCACAGTGAACTCATCGAAGGGATTACCACTTGACCATTCAACCGAGGATAGAGGATTTCTACACGGCCTGCAATTGACTGCCCGAGTGCGATTTGGCGGGAATTTTACCGGGCTCTGGGTAGGGGACGTCTGATGGCAGGCATTTGGTTCGACAGGCCCTGCTTGAGCGAGCGTCACCCACACTAATCGCGATCGACGAATCTCTTGGATTCCTTGGATCTCGCCGTACCGCGGAAGGACGGTATCGCGGTGCTGTCGAGACTACCCCAGTTTCTCTATGGGCGCGAAGCTGAGGAGTAGCCGTTTCACGCCTACTTCGCCCTCGAACTCGATGGTGACCTCGGTGTCGGCTGCTGTTACGTCTACCCCGGTTACCACGCCATCGCCGAAGGCGTTGTGACGGACCGAGTCGCCCACCTCCAAGGTAGGACGGGACGTGGTGGGCTGGTTGCGGTTGATGACCGGGGTCGGAGCCTGCCACTCGTTCCAGGAAGACCGCTTGCACTCGCCGGGTTTGTCGGCGAACCCCTTTTTAGCCGAGTCGCCATTGGATGCGCTGATGCCACTGCCTGAGGTGATCAGCTCGGGCGGGATGTCGCGGAGGAACCGGGAGGCGTGGCCGGCCTGGGAGCTGCCAAAGATGGTCCGGTGGAAGGCGCGGGTCAAGTAGAGGCGTTTCTCGGCGCGGGTCATGCCCACGTAACAGAGCCGCCGTTCCTCCTCAAGCTGGTCCTCGGAATCGATGGACCGGCTGTGGGGCAGCAGGCCCTCCTCCATGCCCACCATGAACACCACCGGGAACTCCAGTCCCTTAGCCTGGTGCAGGGTGATCAGTGTGATTGAATCTTCGGCGTCCTCGTAGCTATCAACGTCGGCCACCAGCGACAAACGTTCCAGCAGCGTGGCCAGGCCGTCGGGAGGCGTCTCGGCGTTGAACTCCTGGGCGGTGTTGCGCAGTTCCAGCACGTTCTCCCAGCGTTCTTGGGGACGGTCGTCGTCGTTCTGGATGTAACTGCGGAAGCCAGTGTCCTCCACGACCCGGTCGACCAAGTCCACCACCGGGACCTGCTTGCTCAGCTCGATCAGCTTCTCCATCGTCACGGCAAAATCGGCGATAGACGTTGCGGCCCGTTTGGTGATGTCGATGGGGCAGAGCTCGCCGGCCAGGCGGGCCGCGGCGACCTCCTGCATCGCCGAGAACATGGGCAGGTCTTTGCCGCGGGCCCAGTTGGCCATCTGCTGCATGGACTTGGCCCCGATGCCCCTGGGAGGCACGTTGATCACCCGCCCCACATTCACATCGTCGTGGGGGTTGTGGACCATGTGCAGATAGGCCATCAGGTCCTTGACCTCGCGGCGCTTGTAGAAGCGGATGCCGCCGACGAGCCGGTACTTGGTGCCCTGGTGCAAGCAGGCCTCCTCCAGAGCGCGGGACTGGGCGTTGATCCGGTACATGACGGCGCAGTCGCCGGGCTTGAAACCGTCCTCTCGGACCAGCCGTTCCGACTCGGCGATCACGAAAGACGCTTCCTCCCCCTCGTCGTAAGCTTCGCGCACCTCCACCAAATGTCCCTTGTCGTTGTCGGTGAAAAGGTCATTCTGGATGCGCCGGCCGTTGATCGAGATCATATTCTTGGCGGCTTCCAGGATGGTCGATGTCGAGCGATAGTTCTGGTCTAGGGTGATCGTCTTGGACTTGGGATAGTCCTGCTGGAAGCTGAGGATGTTGCGAATGTCGGCGCTGCGCCAGGAGTAGATCGACTGGTCGGGGTCGCCCACCACGCAGATATTCTGGTGCGACTCAGCTAGGAACCGGGCCAGTTGGTACTGGGCTATGTTGGTGTCTTGGAACTCGTCCACCATGATGTACTGGTAGCGGTCCTGGTACTTCTTGCGTACCTCCGGGAACTCGCGCAGGAGCTGCACCGACTTCATCAGCAAGTCGTCGAAGTCCAGGGCGTTATTGCGGGTCAGGATCTCCTCGTAGTGGTGATAGACCCGGGCGCAAGTCTCCTCGAAAAAATTGTCCTGGTCGGCGTTCTTGGTCATAGCCCGGGAGTCCCATAACTGGTTCTTGGCCTTGGAGATCGCGCTGAGTACGGCGCGTGGCGGGTTCCGCTTGGGATCGACGTCCGCCAGCTCCATGGACTGCTTGATGATGGTGGCCTGGTCATCGGCGTCATAGATCGAATAGTTGGAGTCCAGTCCCAGGTGATGCCCGTCGATGCGTAACAACTTGGCGCAGAAAGAGTGGAACGTGCCCACGGTAAGGGCTTCGCTGCGGTAACCCACCAGCCGATCCAGGCGTTCCCGCATCTCCTTGGCGGCCTTGTTGGTGAACGTCATAGCCAGGATATTGAAGGGGCTGATGTCGTACTCGCGGACCAGGTAGGCGATGCGATGGGTGATGACCCTGGTCTTGCCGCTGCCGGGCCCGGCCACGATCAACAGAGGGCCATCGACGGTCTCGACAGCATCCTTCTGCGCGGGATTGAGTCCTTCCAGTAGTCCTGAGCCTGTGGTCATGGGCCGATTATAACATGACATAAGGCGAATTTAGCCTCAAAATCAGAGGATTCCAGAGCACCCAGGCCTGGCCGTAGCGGGACTGCCGATGAATTACATAACCTGGGAAAGGTTGAACTCATTGGGCTAATCAAGCAAAATCTCTTTATCGGTAAGAAATACGATGCGACCTTAAGAAGCGGACTGCAAATAGTCGGCCGGAGTAAAGCGGCATGATCTGCACGGTGTGCCAACGGGACAACGAAGCGGGCGACCAACTCTGCGGTAGATGTGGCGCCAACCTAGACCGCAGCGTGCCGCCGTTGTTAGTCCTGGAGTCTTTGTTGACCCGGGAATTCATATGGGGAATCAACATTGCCGGTGTTGTTTTGCCGCTGGGATTGTTGGGTGGCGGCTTTCTGGGGGCCTGGGTACTATGGGACAGTCTGGGGTTTTCTGGTTTTTCGGCCATCGCGGGCTTGGCGATGCTTGCTCCGGGCACAATCTTCGCATTGGCGATGATACCGACGGTTCGAAAGCTCCAATCAGCGCTGTTCGGACTCGGCGTCTTCGCGATGTTAGGGTTGATCGCGGCCGCCATCGGCGGGTTGTTCTTGGCGCTCTATCTGTTCACCGAAACTTACGGATAGTGTTTGATGAGGGTTGATGGCCCTTGGCGTCGAATCCATTTTCCATATGACGCTCTAGGTAGACGATGATATAATCCTTCCCGCTTGGATTGCAGCAGTCCCGTCGTGCCTGATCGGCCTTAAATAAGGCGCTTCAAACCTCCTTGACCGCGACCCGTCTGACCAACAATTCCTTGTGAACTTGATCGCCGCCCACTCTGACGATTCGTGAGGAGGCGGCAGGCCGATAGGACTAATAGAGCCATGCAACGATTTGCGCACCAGAACCTGCGAACCCCCGGCCCCACACCCATACCCGACGATATCATCGAGGCGATGACAAACCCGATGATCAACCACCGGGGGCCGGAATTCGACGAGCTGATCCACAAAGCCACCGACCAGTTGAAGCAGGTCTTCATGACCAAGAATGACCTGTATATCCTGACTGCGTCCGGCACCGGCTCTTTAGAGGCGGCCATCGTCAACACCTTATCTCCCGGGGACCGGGTCATCGCCGCCACGGCAGGAGCGTTCGGCGACCGGTTCGTGGACATGGCCGAGGCTTACGGCGCCGATGTTAAGCGCATGGACTTCGAGTGGGGCGGTCCCATCGACCCTGACGACATCCGGAAGGCCCTGCAGGCTGAGCCTAATATCAAAGCGGTGCTGGTCACCCACAACGAAACGTCCACGGGTGTGACCCATCCGGTGGAGGAGATCGCCAAGGTCGTAAAGGGCGAGTTCGACAAACTGCTGCTCGTCGATGCCGTATCAAGCCTGGGCTGCATCCCTCTCCCGGTGGACGCCTGGGACTGCGACATGGTGGGCACGGCATCCCAGAAGGGGTTCATGATTCCCCCGGGCCTGTCATTCATCAGCGTGAGCGAACGCGCCTGGGAAGCCCAGCAGACGGCAAAGATGCCCCGGTTCTACTTCGACTTGGCCATGGCCAAGCAATATCTAGCGACCGGGCAGACCCCGTTCACTCCCAACCTATCAGCGATGTACGGGCTCAGCCGTGCGTTGGACCTTCTACTGGAAGAAGGGATGGAGAACGTGTTCGGACGCCATGCCGCCATCGCTCAGATGACCCGTGACGGCGTCCGTGAATTGGGCCTGGAATTGCTGGTCGCCGACGAGGCGTATGCATCGAATACGGTGACGGCAATAAAGATGCCCGACGGGGTGGACCAAAAAACCTTCATGGGGAACATGCGGACTGAGCAGAACGTGGTGCTGGCCGGCGGACAGGGCAAGATGAGCGCCGACATATTTCGCATCGGCCACTTGGGCGCAGTGGACAAAACAGACATCACCGAGGTCATGGATGCACTGAAAGTGGTCTTGCCTGAAGTTGGCTTCAACCCGTAAGTAGCCGACAGCCCCAGCGGGGCCAATTTTTCATCCGAAGTGGGATTCATTCCGTAGGAATAAGCCCCCGTCGGTGGGATAATTGAATCAGTCACAGATCTTCGCCGGAGAAACCTGATCGTTGCTCCGGCGTTGTCTTTCCCAGTTAGTCTTGGGAGGCGTGAATATGGCTATTTCCCAGCTTGAACAGGCTATGGCTACCCTTAGGCTAAGTCTCGCCGAGATGCGCAACAAAGAAGACCAGATGGACGCCCTGGTCAACCAGTCCCAGACCCAACTGCGCCGCCTGCCGCGTCAGGCAGTCTACGGCCAGATGTCATTGGAAATGTCATTGACCGCCATGGGAGAGATCGAAGAACGCCTGGATGACGCCGTGGCCAACCGGCGCAGACTGCTGGCGATCAAAGACACCGCGGCCCAAGAACTCGAAGCCCTGCAACTGCTGAAGCGGGTGGACGAAGCGCGGTCCAAGCTTGCTGAGCTGAAGAACGGGTCGCCTACCGACCAAGAAGTTCAGGCGGAGATCAAGCAGTTGGAGAGTTTCATCGCCGCCAACAGCCGTCAGGCCGAACAAGCCATCACCGAGCGGTTCAAGGAGCGCACCAACGGCGACCGGGCGTTGAGCTAGCCTTTTATAAAGCTTCCCTGATTAAAGCTCTCCGTCCAGGCGGTTGATCACCAGGCCGGTGGGCAGCTTGGGGTAAAAGAATGTGGACTTGCGGGGCAACCGCTGCCCGCCGCCCACGATGCTCTCGAAGGCGTCCAATGGGAAGGGTTTGAGCAAGAACACCATCTGCAAGTCGCCGCCCACGGCCTGATCGACAGCCGCTCCGTGGTCGTGCATGAAATCGAGATAGTCCAGAGTGGCGTCGCCCAGTTCCGGCCGCAGCACCTGCTCCTCAAGGACCCACGCTTCAGACGCTGCAAGAAAACCCCAGCTTGGCTGGACGGCCGAGTCCTTCAGCGTCAGGAGCTTTGCGCCACCACTATCCACTGAAGCCAGCAGCCGCTGGTTTGCGCCCAGCCGGTCGACCTGTTCGATCAGAGCGTCGGAACTGCCGGAGATGGCTTCCGAGTCGAACAACTCGTCCAACTTAGATCTGATGTTGGCCAGTTTGTCCGCTGGGACGCCGTTAAGCGTGCGGTGATAGCCCAGCACCACCAGACCAGGGTCGTCGAATGAGATCAGGGTCATCATCACGAAGTTGTGGGCTAGATTAGCCGCCTTGGCGCTCGGATCCTCGGCGTGGCGATCCAGTTGATACTGCCTGGCCGCCTCGTACCGGTGGTGGCCATCGGCCAAGTAGATCGGCCGGCTAGAGAAGAACTCACTGATCTGACTCTGCACACCGGGGTCGGAGATCCGCCAGAGGGCGGTGGCGCTGCCAGAGCCGTCGGTGGAGTCAAATTCCGGCTCGCCTTGCATCACCTGCTGGTACATCCGGTCCAGCTCACCTTCCGCGTCGCGGTAGATCGACATGATGGGGCTGATGTTGGCCGACAGCGACTCCATCAGCCAGACCCGGTCCTGGATGGCCGGCGCCTGGGTGAACTCGTGGGGCAAAACCTGGCGAGTTTCGTAGTCCTCCAGACCAACCGAGGCTATGAGCCCCACGCGGACCATGTTCTTGCCGCCCATTGGGAAGCTGTGGCGCATCACGTAATAGCTGGGCTCGGCATCCTGGCGCAGCACTCCATCCTGTCTCCAGCGGTCGAAAAGATTGGAGGTCGCCAGGTACTGCTCCTTGGCCGAGGTGTTCCAGTCCAAGCCCTCGCCGGCTTCCAGGTGGATGACGTTGTATTGGTTCTGGCGCTTGAGCGCCTCTTGCGTTTCCTCGTCGATCATGTCGTAGGGCGGGCACAGCACCGAGGCCATGTCTCCTACTTTGTCCGGGTTGTACCGCCATCCTCTGAAGGGACTTACCACTGCCATTCCAACACCTGCGTTCGTTATTATTTGAGCGTGTAGGACTCTCGATTATAGGTTAACCCCCACGGCCAGTCCACAGCCGGACCGAAGACGCACAGGCCCGAAGGGTCGCCGTGGTCTTGTGATATACTCGGTGCTTGCTCAGGCACGGATAAAAAGTCAAGATTATCCAGCAAGATCAACCAAAAAGCAAAAGGAAGGTAGCTCATGGCCGGCCCAATCACCCGCGTAGATGGCGGAACTATCACCACCGCCCGAGGCTTTCGGGCCGGAGGCACCTACGTGGGCATCAAGACCTACTCCGAAGACAAGATGGACATGGGACTGCTCCTATCGGACACCCCATGCGCTGTGGCCGGCGTGTTCACCAAGAGCAGCCTGGTTTCGCCGTCGGTGACCGTGAACCGCGAGACTATTGCGGCGGGCGGCCCGGTTAGAGGGCTGGTGGTCAATTCGGGAATCGCCAACGCCGGCGTGGGCGAGCAGGGCTACGTCGATGCCAAGGAGATGGCGGCCGTTGCCGCCACGGGACTGGGCGTGAAACCCGAAGAGGTTTTGGTGTTCAGCACCGGTGTTATCGGCGTTGAGCTGCCCATGACGTTGATTCATAAAGGTGTCGGAGAGATAGAACTCTCAGACGACGGCGGCAATGCGCTGGCCCGGTCCATGATGACGACTGACACTCGGACGAAAGAGGCCGCTGTTTCGGTCGCCGTGGGCGGCGCCGAGGTCAACATCTGCGGCGTGGCCAAGGGCTCTGGGATGATTCACCCGAATATGGCAACCATGCTCTGCTTCGTGGCCACCGACGCCGCGGTGGAGCAGGACTTCCTGCGCTCGATACTGCCCGACATCGCCGACAGCACTTTGAATATGCTGGATATCGACGGAGATACCAGCACCAACGACAGCTTGGTTGTCCTAGCCAATGGGGCCGCGGGAAACGCTTCCATCACCGCCGGCAGCGCGGACGCCGATTCGTTCAGAGACGCACTGAAAGATGTCTTGGTGCAATTGACCCGTCAGTTGGCCCAGGACGGAGAGGGTGCAACTACCCTGATCGTAGCCGAAGTCCAAGGCGCGCAAAATACAGCAGACGCCAGGATAGTTGCCAAGACGATCACATCCTCCCTGTTGGTAAAATCGGCGGTCTACGGTGCCGACCCCAACTGGGGCCGGTTGATCATGGCCTTGGGCCGCAGCGGGGCTGAGATGGTCGAGTCGAAGATAGACCTTTATATCAACGGCGTTTGCATCATGGAATCGGGCCGGCCCGTGCCCTTCCATCGTGACGCCGTGGTTGCTCTGATGCGTGGCGACGAAGTCACATTCGGAGTGAACTTAAATCTTTCGGACGGTCAGGCCACTGCTTGGGGCTGCGATCTCACCGAAGAATACGTGGTCATCAACAGTGCCTACACTACCTAAAATGGCCGTTGTCAAAGCTATTGGCTTGAGCCCCTGCGCGCGTACACGTTTGCGTCCGATTTCCCGTTAAACATTCCGGCGTGGGACGGCCGCACCATATGGCAGGGCCAGCGGCGGTCTGATTGCTTTTCCGGCGGTTTCTATGCTCCCCCGTTCGCCAGCCGATTCCACACCCATTCGACCCTGTCTTGATCTGAGTTTTTCGTTTGGAGGAAGAATTGGCGGGCCAACCGACTTCTAATCAACCACCAGGCCATCCAATAGTGGTAAAGATCGGTGGCAGCACATTGGGTAGTCACGACACCAGCCTCAAAGACCTGGCCCGGTTGCAGCAAGAAGGCCGGGAGGTGGTGGTGGTCCACGGCGGCGGCAACGTGATCTCCCAATGGATGCAGCGCCAAGGACTTGCGCCCAGATTCGTCGGCGGCCTGCGTGTTACCGACGCTCCCAGCCTCGAGATCGTGGTGGCTGTGCTCACCGGGCTGATCAACAAGGAACTGGTCTCCTCGATGCACGAGTTCGGAGGCCGGTCTGTAGGTCTGAGCGGCATCGACGGCAGCATGGTGGAAGCCAAGATCGGCAATCCCGAACTGGGGTTCGTCGGCGAGGTGACCACCGTGAACGTTGATCTGATCAGGTCTGTTCTCGACAGCGGATACATCCCTATGATCGCTCCCCTGGGCTTCCACGTTCGTGACGGCTCCGAGCATGCGGGCAGCCCGCTCAACATCAACGGCGACACGGTCGCTGGAGAACTGGCCTATGCCCTGGAGGCCGAGCAGCTGGTCTTCCTGACCGATGTGGCCGGCGTGATGGACGGCGGTGGCCGGGTGATCCGGCGCCTCGACCGGCGGCGGGCCGGAATCCTCTCCAACTCCGGGGTGATTCAAGGGGGCATGATTCCTAAGCTGTCCGCCTGCTTGCGTGCCTTGGAGCGGTCTCCGGTGGCCAATATCATCGACGGACGCCAACCCGATGCGTTGCTGGAATGCCTGCGTGGGAATTCCACAGGCACCACCATCGTTGAAGACTTTAGAGCCGCCCGCAGACGTGAAAATGCCGGCGAGGCGTAATCTCAGTAATCCATGAGCTACGATCTGACGAACGACACTGATGAACCAGAAGGCCCAAATCTACCTGGGATAACAGATGTTGTCCTGCGGCGGGTCCGCAACGGGTGCATCATCGCCGTGGGCCTGCTGTTCGCCTTCCTGATACTGTGGTGGCTGCGGACGGTCTACACCGACCTTTTGTGGTACGGCGAATTGGGCTACCGGGACGTATTCACCAAGATATTGGTGATGAAGCTCTGGCTCTTCATCGGCGGGACAGCCGTGACCGCGGCAGCCCTTATCGTCAATTTCTACTACACCTTCCGGTTCTCCAGAGGCCCGTCCACCCTCCCGGTGACCGAAGAGACGATGCGGCTCCTGCGCGCGCTCTTGATCGCGGCGGTGATCATAACCGTTCTGACCGCCGCGCCTGTGTTTGGCTCGGTCGCCGCGGGGCGCTGGGAGGTCTTCCTTCTTTTCCTGAACAAGGTCTCCTTCGGCGTGGCGGACGCCGAATTCGGTCAGGACCTCACGTTCTTCATCGTCACGCTGCGGATGCTCCATTTTATCCAGAGCTGGGTTATGGGCATCCTGATCACGTCCGTTGTCATGTCGCTGTTGCTGTATGCCGGCATCTATGGACTGCGGGGACTGAACTTCTTCCTGGCGCCGCGGATGTTGAAACACATAGGGATACTGGGCGGTCTCCTGATGATCAGCATCGCTGCGGGTCACGTATTGGCCATATACGAACTGGTTGTGTCACAAGGAGGGCTGGTGGCCGGGGCGGGTTATACCGACATCCACGCCCGGATACCGGTGCTCTGGCTAATGACCGTCATTGCGGGCCTGGGTGCGGGTGCTTTCTTCATCAGCAATTATTTCGGCGGTCTCCGGCTGATGCTTGGCTCATTCAGCCTCTGGATCATCATGCTCCTATTGGCCAATCTGGCCTTTCCGGCGCTGTTTCAACGCTTCCAGGTGGACCCCAACGAGTTCGAACGGGAGCAGGTCTACATCGAGCGCAATATCGAGTACACCCGGGCAGCTTATCAGTTAGACCAGGTCGAACAGATCGCTCTTCCGGCGGTCGGCGACATAGATGCCAGCGTGGTGGCCAACAACATGCCGGTCATCGAAAACATTCGGCTGTGGGACGTAGAGCCGCTGCAAGACGCCTACAACCAACTCCAGTTCATGGAGCTTTATTACAATTTTTTGAACATGGACTCAGACCGCTACATAGTGGACGGACGGCTGCGGCAGGTGTTGCTGGCGGCCAGGGAATTGGACCCGGACAACCTGCCCTCCGACGCCCAAAACTGGGTGAACCGCAGACTCCAATACACCCACGGCTACGGCGTGGCCATGAGCCCGGCCACCGGATTCACACCTGAAGAGGGGCGGCCCGAATTTTTCATCCGGGACATCCCCATCCGGGGAGAGATTCCCATCCGGCGGCCCGAATTGTACTACGGCGAATCCCCGGCGCCCTTCGCTATCGTGAACAGCACGGCCCCGGAGATCGATCCATCTGGCGGCCAACTGCACTACGACGGCCTCGGAGGGGTTAATCTGGGTTCGACATTCCGCAGACTGGCGTTTGCCTGGCAGTTCGCCGACATCAACATACTGCTCAGTGACCAGATTTCGGATGACACGCGTATCCAATACCGGCGTCAGATCAGCCAGCGGGTGCAGGCATTGGCGCCATTCCTGACCATGGATGATGACCCGTACCCGGTGGTGGATAAGGCGGGCAAGCTGTGGTGGCTGCAGGACGCATTCACGACCACCGACCGTTACCCCTACTCGACCCTGAATGAAGACGGGTTCAATTACATCCGCAACAGCGTCAAGGCGGTGGTGGACGCTTTCAGCGGTGAGGTGTCCATCTATGTCATGGGCCCAAGCGACCCCTTGCTGCAGATGTACCGCCGCGCCTTCCCGAATCTGTTCTTGGACTTCGACCGGATGCCCACCGATCTGCAAGCCCACATCCGCTACCCCAACGGGATCTTCTCGGCCCAGGCCGATATGTACCTGCGCTACCACATCACCGACGCCCAGGTCTTCTTCAGTCAGGCGGAACAGTGGGCTATCCCCCAGGATACCCGGTTCGGCCAGCGGTCGGTCGAGGTCCATTCCTCGTACTTGATATTGCAGATGCCCGGCGGTGACAGCGAAGAGTTCGTGTTGATGTTGCCCTTCAGCCCGGCCGGGGACAAGAAGAACCTGGTCGGCTGGCTGACGGCTAGGAATGACGGCGTGCACTACGGTAAGCTCGCCGCCTTCACCGTGCCCAGCGACCCACAGGTAGACGGGCCTGCCCAGGTGGAAGCCCGCATCGAGAACGACCAGATCATCTCCCAGCAATTCACGTTGTGGGACGGGGCCGGGTCGCAGGTGGTCCGAGGCCAGCTACTAGTCATACCGGTGGGCGATGCGATAATCTATGTGGAGCCTTTATATCTCCAGTCGGAAGCGCTGGCATTTCCGGAGCTCAAGAAGGTGATCCTAGCCGACGGTAGTAACGTGGTCATGGCGGACAGCGTTGGCGAAGGACTGGCCATGCTGCTGGAGGGCAAAGCGCCTCTTGTCGATACGGCACGGGGAGGTGCGGGAGTAGGTGGGGACGGCCAGGCAACTCCGGGTCCGGAAGACCTGCAGTCGATAGAGGATGCGGTTTCCGGTCTGGACAAGGCCTTGAAAGAACTGCAAGAGGCTGTAGAACGCCTACGAGAGTCCCTGGAAGAAGACTCGCAATGACCATAACCCAAAATGGGGGAGGAGACCCGCAATGACCAAGAGCAGTGATTGGATCGACGTTGAAAAGAAGTATTACGCCCAGACGGTGCGCCGCCAACCGGTGGTCCTGGTCAAGGGCGAAGGCACACGTGCTTGGGACGCCGACGGCAAAGAGTATCTGGACTTCGTAGCCGGTTGGGCCGTGAACCAGTTGGGTCACTGCCATCCAGTGGTGACCAAGGCCATCGCAGACCAGGCCGCCACGCTGATGCAGGTCTCCAACCAGTTCTATAGCGTGCCCCAACTGCAACTGGCCGAGATCTTGGTTGAAAACAGCGCTCTGGACCTGGTCTTCTTCGGCAACAGCGGCGCCGAGGCCAACGAAGGCGCCATGAAGCTGGCCCGCCGCTACGGCAAACTCAACCTCGACGGCGCCTATGAGATCATCACGGCCCTGAACTCGTTCCACGGCCGCACCATGGGGACCTTGGCCGCCACCGGCCAGCCCCACTACCAAGAGAACTTTACTCCCCTGCTGCCCGGGTTCGTCCACGTTGATTACGACGATGTCGAAGCCATCATGAACGCCACCACCGATAAGACGGCGGCAGTCATGATTGAGCCGATACAGGGCGAGGCCGGCGTGGTGATCCCGGCCGACGATTACTTGAAACGGGTCCGAGACTGGTGCGACCAGAAAGGGATCCTGCTGATACTGGACGAGGTCCAGACCGGCATGGGCCGCTTGGGCAGCCTGTTCGGATACGAGGAATACGGCATCGAGCCCGACGTCATGACCCTGGCCAAGGGGCTGGGCTACGGCGTTCCCATCGGCGCGTTCATGTCCAAAGAGCATTGTATGGCCCTTGTGCCAGGCGACCACGGCTCGACCTTTGGCGGCAACATGCTGACCACCGCCGCCGCTTATGCGGGCACCAAGTTCCTGATCGATAACGACATCCCCGCCAAGACCAAGGAGATGGAGCCATACCTGTTGGGCCGGTTGAACGACCTGAAAGGCCGGTTCTCATTCATTTCCGAGGTCCGGGGCAAGGGTCTGCTGGCCGCCATGGACTTCGAGAGCGAGATTTCACCCCAGGTGCTCACCGCGGCCAACGAAGCGGGGATCTTGCTGAACGCGCCCCGGCCAACAACCATCCGCTTCATGCCGCCCCTGACCATCACCAAGGAAGAGATCGACGAGGGCGTGGAGCGCCTGGGCAACGCCTTGGCGACCATTTGAGGAATGAACTTGCCCCATCTCCCGTCGCAACGGGGGAAGGCTAGGATGGGGGCGTAGCGTCGAAGGCAAACACCCCCAACTGCGCAAGCAAGAACCAAGGGAGCAACCTTTAGACGAATGGTAAAACCAAAGATTGTGCTGGCCTACAGCGGGGGACTGGACACTACGGTGGCGGTCCCGTGGCTGCAGGAGAAGTACGACGCAGACATAATCACCCTGACCATCGACCTGGGGATGGTGGACCTGGAGTCCATCCGCCAGCGGGCGTTGAGCATCGGCGCGGTTGAGGCGCTCACGGTCGACGGCCGGGATACCCTGGTCGATGAATTCCTGTTCCCGTCGCTCCAAGCCGGGACGGTCTACGAAGAGCAGTACCCGCTGGCCACGGCCCTGGGACGCCCGCTGATCGCCCGGTATCTCGTCGAGGCGGCCAGAGAGTACGACGCCTACGCCATCGCCCACGGCTGCACCGGCAAGGGCAACGACCAGGTCCGGCTTGAAGTGGGTATCACCGCTCTGGGGCCTGACATCGATGTCATTGCACCCATACGCGACTGGGGCATGAGCCGCGAAGACGAGATTGAATACGGTCAGGCGCGTAATCTGCCGATCAACGCCAACCGCAGCCGCTTCTCCACCGACGAGAACCTCTGGGGCCGGAGCGTGGAAGCCGGAGAACTGGAAGACCCCTGGCTGGAACCGCCCGAGGACGCCTATGATTGGACGAGCCCGGTGGCAAACACTCCTGACGAGCCGGCCTACGTCGAGATTCATTTCGAGTGCGGCGTGCCCAAGGCGGTGGACGGCGAGAGCATGTCCGGGACCGACCTGATAAATCACCTGAACACCCTGGCCGGCGCCCACGGTATCGGGCGCATCGATCATGTGGAGAACCGGTTGGTCGGCATCAAGTCGAGGGAGATCTACGAATGCCCGGCGGCCACGCTGCTGCACACCGCCCACACGGCGCTGGAAGCAATGACGTTGACCAAGGACCAGGCCCGCACCAAGGCCCGCATCGCCCTGGAATATGCCGATGTGATCTATAACGGCCTCTGGTTCACCGCCCACCGGGCCGACCTGAACGCCTACGTCCAGAGCACCCAGCGGTACGTCACCGGCGACATCCGGGTGCGGCTGCACAAAGGCGCCTGCACCGTGGTGGGACGCCAGGCGCCAAAGTCGTTATACAATTACGGCCTGGCGACCTACGACCGCTCGGACGAGTTCGACCATGCCTCTGCCGAGGGTTTCATAAAGATCTATGGCCTATCGGTCCGCACCGAGAACCGGATCCAGGCAGACTGAGTCTGGGTCAAAGCTTAGCTATATATACCCGCCGGCCATACCCGCTCATCCTGAGCTTGTCGAAGGACCCCCGCTCCTGCGCACCCATGGTTCGACGTGGCTCACCACGAACGGTTGCCAACAGCGCATGACTAAAACGAGTAACAGCCGGGAGGACCGATGACAGTTGCCGCCCGCATGAACGACCTGGGCACCGAGTCGGCATTCGAAGTGCTGGCCAAGGCGCGCGCCCTGGAGGCCCAGGGTAAAGAGATGATCCATCTGGAGATCGGCGAGCCCGATTTCGAGACGCCCCGGCATATCGTCGAGGCCGGCATGCAGGCCATCAGCGACGGGTTCACCCATTATGGTCCCACCGCGGGCCTGCCCGAACTGCGGGAGGCCATCGCCCGGAACAGCCGTGAGGTCCGGGGGACCGACACCGACCCGGCCAACATCGTGGTCACCCCAGGCGCGAAGCCCATCATGTTTTATGTGCTACTGGCCCTGGCCGAACCAGGAGTGGAGGTCATCTACCCCAACCCCGGGTTCCCCATCTATGAGTCCATGATCAAATTTGCCGGCGCCACTCCGGTGCCGATGCAGCTTCTGGAAGAGAAGGACTACCACCCTGACTTGAGTCTGTTGCCGGGCCTGATCACCGATAAGACCCGCCTGATCATCATCAACTCGCCGGAGAACCCATGCGGTTCGGCACTGACCAAGCAGGAATTGGAGACCATCGCCGAGATAGTTAAGCAGCATCCAGACCTATACGTGCTGGCAGACGAGATCTACAAAGACATCCTCTACACCGGAGAGCACTACAGCATCTCGTCCATCCCCGGCATGCAGGAACGCACTATCATTCTGGACGGCTTCTCCAAGAGCTACGCCATGACCGGCTGGCGACTGGGCTATGGGATTCTGCCAGAAGAATTGGTGCCCCACATCGTTAAGCTAGCCGTGAACAGCGTTTCCTGCGCGGCATCATTCACTCAGAAGGCGGCTGTGGCAGCCATCGAGGGACCCAGAGACGAAGTTGAGGCCATGGTTGCTGAATTTGCCATACGCCGCAGGCTGATCGCAGACGGACTGCGGAGCATTCCGGGGATCAACTGCCCGGAGCCCGAAGGGGCTTTCTACGCCTTCCCCAGCATTAAAGGGACCGGGCTCACCAGCATGGAATTTGAGACCAAGGCGATGAACGAAGCCGGCGTAGCATTGCTGTCCGGGAGCGCCTTTGGCGAATTCGGTGAAGGATATGTCCGGCTGTCCTACGCCAACTCCCAAGATAATATCCAAAAGGCCATCAGCCAGTTGGACAAGATGGTCCGCAGCATTTAGCCATCAAGAATCGGAGTTTTTTATGCCTGAGATTAAAGTCGTCCATCCAGACGGCCTGGAAGTTGAGATTCAGTCCGGGGCCATGACCCGCCTGGCCGGTGTGTCGGAGAAATTGACCGGCTCCACGGGCATTCACCTGGCTGTGGCCACCATCCCGCCCCACTGCGCCTCCAGCGCTCACTATCATGTGAACTGCGAGTCGGCCATCTACGTGGTCAAGGGCCACGGCCGCTTCGTGATCGGGGACAATTTGGAAACCGAGCTGGCCATCGGCCCTGGCGATTTCATCTACGTGCCCGCCGAAGCAGTCCACCAGCCGATCAACGACGGCGCCGAAGACATGGAGATAATCGTCGCCCGCAACACACCCGTAGAGATAGTGGTGGAAGTGGAGCCGTCCAAGGCGTAGATTGAAATATTGTTTATGGCCGGTGATATCGACATCGATTTAATCCGTCCATAGGCAAGATGACCTGCGTTGATTGAAACTGGTGCATACCATCCTACTGCTATCTGTTGGCCGCCGCTTCGTCAATTGCCGAGATTAGTTGAGAGTAACGCCACGGGATTACACGAAATCCAAATTCTGTGATTGCCGACGGAAGATTTTGTGGCGGGACATCACCTGAATGCATCGCGATTACCCCTTTTCCCAGCATGATGCTTTCTCGGATTTCCCAATCTACCCATCCACTCGCAGCCGTATTGGCTGATACGTACACGAGCGTAACCGATGCCTGCCTGATCCTCTCGCGTATACCGCGTTTGATGTATTCGGCCCTTGCACCTTCGAAAGGCTCTTGCAGCACGCGGTCGCTAAACTCCCAATCGTTATCCTCGCTGACCGCCTCTGCCCTCAAATGATTGACTTCATCCAGATCTTCCGACGCGAAACTGATAAAGACATTTTTCTCGCCGGGTAATCCCGAGTTTTCTGGAATCACAACACTATTGGTCTCGAGTCTCAGCGCCGCAATCACTTCCATCACCCGAGACAGGCTAGCCGAAGAATAATCTGTGGCTTCATAACGCTGAATCTGTTGCTCTTTAACTCCAATGAGCTCACCTAGCGCTTTTTGGCTCAACCCACGTCCGATACGCGTTTGGATAAGAGTTCGAGGCAATTCTTCGATGGTCCGCAGGTCTGGAATCGTGTAGGACCCAGACTGTAGCGCATCATATTCCTCCAGTTGTTCACGCAATTCAGATAATTGGTAACGTAAGGCATCTTTTTGGGCCTTCCGGATCAATGGATGAACCTCCGGAATTTCGTCTGGCTCTTCAGATATTCCGTCTAACGCAATTGCGAACTTCTCTGCTTGCGCCTTGGTAATACGATACTGGCGTTGGTTTTTAATCATTTCATCCCCGCGAGATCCAAAGCGATTATTCCCTTGGGTCTTCCATTTTCTTTGTCGATCTGAAAAAACTCTAAAAATGTCGATCCAGTGTTTATTTCAGTAACATTCGGGAATAGCTCCCCGTAAAATTTTGCTTTTTGTGCATCGGTGTTAGGGTCGAATATTAGTAGAATGGGATCGAGCAAAGCCGCATCCACTCCGTTTACTTCCCAACAGCAATCGAAGTCGTTAGGCGCATTTTTGGCAGTTACAAAACTTCCATCAACATAAATTGTTTGGCAACCAGCGAGCCTGAGCGAATCCATTGCCGCTCTCATTCCGGTTAGGAGCTGTAGCCGGTAAGATGTAACTCCAAATCTGGCGACTAATTCTTCCTAGGTGGCCCAATGGATGCCTGCTGGCAAGTTGCCACCCTCGTTGAAGCGAGGTATCATAACACAATTATATTGTTGGGTTAATTTACTGTCAACGGGTAATCAGGCCAGAGGTTGTTGAAGGTCCATGTCTATGCGGCACCCGCAATTCGGCAAAATCACCATGTGCGGGCGTCCCCCTACCCACGCCCCAGCCTATCGGCTATACTATCCGCGCTCAAGACGGCAAGCACTAGATTCGGAGGAAACAAATGGACCTGGGCCTTAGCGAAATACAGCAGATGCTGAAGACCAGCGCCCAGGATTTTCTGTCCCGGGAGTGTCCCTTGACCTTGGTCAGGGAGATGGAGGAAGACCCGCGAGGGTTCACCGATGAACTGTGGCGGCAGATGATCAGCCTTGGCTGGACCGGCGTCGCATTCCCCGAGCAATACGGCGGCACGGGCGGTAACTTTTCCGACTTGGGGGTGCTGCTGGAAGAGATTGGCCGCTCTCTGGCGCCTGCGCCCTTCTTCTCCACCGCGGTCCTTGGCGGCATGACTGTCATGGACGCCGGCTCAGACGCCCAGAAAGACGAACTGATCAGCCGGATCTGCGCCGGAACGATCATCATGACCATGGCCATCAGCGAGTCCGGCGCGGCCAACGAGCCCTGGGATATCCAGGCCACGGCCAGCCCGCAGGGCGGCGGCTTCCAGATCTCCGGGACCAAGTTGTTTGTGCCCGATGCAGGGGCGGCCGACACGATCATGGTGGCGGCACGGACATCGTCAGGTAGCGACCCGGCTGAAGGCATCTCTCTGTTCCTGGTGCCTGCCGGAGCGGGTGGGCTGAATATCACACCGATGCAGTCAGTGGGCAATGAACGTGTCTTTGAGGTGATTCTGGAAAATGTCAGTGTGCCCGCCGACGCGGTTATCGGGACTGTCGGCGAGGCATGGCCCATCATCGAGCGGACCATAATGCGGGCCACGGCGGCGCAATGCATCGAGATGTTGGGCGGCGCCCAGGCAGTATTGGATATGACCGTTGAATATGCCAAGGGCCGCACCCAGTTCGGCCGCGCCATCGGCAGCTTCCAGGCCGTGCAACACCACTGCGCGCGCATGGCCACTGACGTTGAAGGCTCCAAGAACATCGCTTACCAGGCTGTGTGGCGGCTGTCAGAAGGTCTGCCGGCTCAAAAAGAAGTGGCCATGGCCAAGGCTTGGATCGGCCCCGCATACCGCCGTGTGTGCAGCACTGCCCACCAATGCCACGGCGCAATCGGCTTCACCAAAGAGCACGACCTGCAATTGTACACCCGCCGGGCCAAGGTGCACGAGTTGTCCTACGGCGACGCAAATCACTATAAAGAGATCGCCATGCAACACCTGAACGACGAATAATCTTGAATAAGAATCACCACGCCACGGAGGCGAACCAGGCATGACCACCACCACCGAATGTATCTTCTGCAACATGGCCCAAGACCCGATGCACTCCGAACCGGTTTACCGGGACGACCGGGTCTTCGCCGTTCGGGACATCAACCCCAAGGCCCCGGTGCACATGTTAATCATCCCCAACATGCACATCGCTTCACTGGCCTATGTAGGGCCCGGACAGGAAGGGATCATGGGCCACATGTTCGTGGTTGCCGAGGAGATCGCCCGGCGCGAGGGTGTTGCCCTGAGCGGATACCGGCTGGTGCTGAACCAGGGAGACGATTCAGGCCAGCAGATACCGCACCCCCACATGCATCTCTTGGGCGGCAAGCAATTGGGAGACATGGGCTAACCCCATCACGATAGGGTTTTTGCATTGGCCGACCTACTCCAACGCCTACAGATCCGTCTGAAGTCTCTGCCTGACGGTCTGCAAGCCCACATCTACCGCGTGCGTGACGTAGCCCAAGAACTTGCCGCTCGCCATGGCATCGACCCAGACCGCGCCGAGCTTGGCGCCCTGGCCCACGATGTGTGCCGAGCCATTCCCGGCGAAGACCTACTCAAGATGTCGGCCGACCTGGGCGTGCCCGTGACCGACCTGGACCGCGACTTCCCCATATTGCTCCACGGGCCGGTTGGCGCGGAACTGCTCCGTAAAGAAGACGACCTCACCGACCACAGTATTTTTGAGGCCGTACGCTGGCATTCCACGGCCCACGCCTCCCTGGACGATCTGGGCAAGCTGGTTTTTCTTGCTGACAAACTGGACCCGCAGAAGGCGGCGATCTACTCTTACCAAGCCAAACTGCATGACATGGCTCTGGAGAGTCTGGACTTGGCGCTGCTGGAGTTTCTGTCCCGGGAGATGGCGGCCCGGATCGAAAAAGGCGGAACGGTCCACCCGGCCAGCGTCGACGCCCGCAATAGCTTGGTCCTCAAACTCAAGGATTAGCCTCCGGGGATTGAACCCCAACCGGATTTGGCGCATCATAAACACAAGTTAGGCCTCGATCAATGAATACCCAGGTCATACCGTTTTTCAGGCCGGCGGGGGCGACCAGCCAGCGAGGTAACCGATGCAGATTAATCTGACACCAGAAGCCGTCGAACACATCCAAAGCAAGGGCGGTCAGGCAGCCATCGACCTGATTTCCTTCTCGTCTTGAGGCGGCAACTCCACTGAGGTATCGGTCGATACCAGAATCTCCCGCCGCGACATTTCTCCGTACCGCAAGATAAATCAGGACGGCGTGGAATTGTTCATCCTGCCGAATCTCGCCCAACACACCACTATCATGAACATCGGCAGTAAGAAGTTCCTGTTCTTCCGAAACCTCAAGGCGGACCTGGAACTGGAAAACGGCTTGGTGCTGGGACGTCGTGCCTCCAGGGCTTAACGTCCAACGTCTCCGTTACGGCGCACCCGTCGGTGAAGGCCCTGCCAGATCGGCTGAGATAGCAGTTTCGTTCACCCCCGAGGCTTTGGAGCACGTCCAGAAAAGAGGCGGGCTGGCCGTTTTTGACCTGCAGTGTTTCGACCATTGAGCCGGCTCGGCTGCCGAGATCTCGGTCAGCACCTATCTGGGGCACAGAAAACAGTCCCGGTTCCGCGAGGTCCCCGTAGAAGGGGTACGTGTGCTGGTAGAAGGCACCCTGGCTCCCTATGTTTGCAGCCTGGAGATACGCCAGTCCAAGTTCCTGTGGTTCCACCACCTGAAGGTCGAAGCGAGGCTCAGCAACGGCGCGGTGCTGGGAGGGGAAGTCCCACCGTCGCTGGCCACCGTCCGAGACCAGCCATGGCCGTGGCGGCCCCGCTGATCAGAAGCTAAATACCGGTTGACCAAGAAAAATGCCCTGCCCTTCTTCTGTAAGGACGGGGCATTTTCTCGTCCTGCCCCTGGTATTTTAAGCCCTCTGCTATACTTCTCAGGCTCGAACGCAGGCAAAAATGGGGGCCTTGAATCATGCATTTTGGAATCAATCTAGGCGGCGGAGACCTGCGGGGCCAGTCCCGGGAAGAAGGGTTGGCGGCACGGCTGGCCAAAGCACGATTGGCCAAAGATATGGGGTACCACTCCCTTTGGACCGGCGCCGGTTATCTGAATAACGATTTCCACGCCATGATGTTGCTGGCACGCGTGGCCGCCGAGGCTCCCGGCCTAGAACTGGGCATGGTTGCCCTGCTGCCCCTGTACCACCCGGTCGAGGCGGCCGAGCAGATATCGACTCTCGACGTGATCAGCGGCGGGAAGTTCGTGTTGGCCCCGGCATTGGGCTGGCGGGACTTTCAGTTCAAGGCCTTTGAAGTGCCCAAGTCGGAGCGGCTCTCCCGCTTCCATGAGGTCCAGGAAGTCATGGAGAAGTTGTGGAACCAAGACCGGGTCACCCATAAGGGCCGCCACTTCAACCTGGACGATGTCCCCGGGGCCGGCGCGCCCATCCAGAAACCGGGTCCCAAGATCTACCTGGCGGCCAACCTGGAACGCGGCGTTATGCGAGCGGCCAAGGAAGCCGACGGCTGGCTGGTGAGCTCCCGGTCGACTCTGACGACCATTGGGACCCAGGCGCCGATGTACCGGCAGGCGGTGAAAGAGGCGGGAAAGCCGGGATACATCGCGGCTTGGCGCGAGGTCTTCGTGGCAGGTAGTCGTCAGGAGGCCATCGACATCGTGCGGCCGCAGGTGGAGTGGCTATACAAGGACCGCGCGGCCTTGGGCCACAGTCAGGAACTTCCAGAAGCCGACCGCATCGACGTGCCCTTCGAGCAGGTGCTAGAGGGCCGCTTCATCATCGGCAGCCCCGAAGAGTGCATCGAAGAGATCCACAAATACCAAGAGCAAGGCGTGGAAGAACTGATTCTTCGCTCCCAGTGGCCGGGCATGGAAGGCGACGTAACCACCAAGTCGCTGCGCCTGTTTGCTGAAAAAGTCATGCCGACGTTTGCTTAGCAGGCAAGATTAACGGGCGTGGTACTCCGGCGCTCGTTTCTCCACGAACGATTGGCTGGCCTCTTTGAAGTCCTCGGTCAGGTGTAGCTTCAGGGGCAGCATCTGCATGTCGGCGTCAGCCCCGGTCTGCACCCACTGACGCCTGGTCAGCTTCACCGCTGCTCTGGTGGCCAGCGGCGGTGACTTCAGCACCTTCTCCGCCAGCTCCTCGGCTGCGCTCACGTGTTCTCCCGTGGGGACCAGGCGGTTGATCAACCCCAGCCGGTAAAGCTCTGCGGCGTCTATGTGCTCCCCAGTGATCACCATCTCCGAGGCGATCTTCGAGGGCATGAAGGCGTTGACCTTGGCCCAGATCCGGCCTCCCGGCAGACCCCTTCTGGTCTCCGTGATGCCGAACTTGGCGTCCTCCGAGGCAACGATCATGTCGGACTCTGCTGCGATGACTATCCCCGCGCCCAATGCATATCCGTGGACGGCGGCGATGACCGGCTTCCAGTTGATGGCCCGGCCCATGTAGCCCTCGGGGTTGGGGCCCCGTTCCCTGCGGGCGCTCTGCTCCGGCGTCATAGCCACGAACCGCTGCTTGATGTCGGCGCCGGCGCAGAAACTCCGGCCCGCGCCGTGGATGATGGCCACCCAGGCTTCGTCGTCTAGGTCGAACTCCAAAAGAGCCGAGTGCAGGTCCTCTTCGAACTGGTCGTTGACCGCGTTCAGGGCCTGGGGCCGGTTGAACATGATGTAGGCGGTCTTCCCAAGTCTTTTGTACATCATGGTTTCGTATTCGGTAATGACCTGGGGCTCTTTTTCTGATGTTCCAGGTGATGTTTCTGCCACTGGGCCACCTCCGGTTCTACGTGTGGTGTTCTAAATCCTAGACTGGTTCAGGCGTTAATTCTAGGTAATTAGAAAATCCGTTCGGAAAAGTATTGACATCTTCAGAACGTGCGTTCTAAACTTAGTAAGCAATATTCGAACGTTTGTTTTGGAGTAAGGACATGACTGCTTTAGACTGGCCAGTAACATCCAGCCCCGTTCTCGACGCCGTGCCCGAATTTTACCATTACGAAGATACGGGTTGTGAGGTCTCCGCCGCCTGCCTCGACTGCCCGCTGCCCCAGTGCAAGTACGACGACCCGGCCTGGTTCCAGCGCAACCGCCGTTTGGCGCGGGACTTCAAGATCTGGACCGCCATGCAGCAGGACGACCTGACGGTAGAAGAGGCTGCGGACCGATTCTCAGTCACCGTGCGCACCATCTTCCGGATCATGCGCCGCTGCCGCGACTCCGCCATGATCGACCAAGAAGAGCTGGCGGTGTTCGCCGCAGACTAAGGGTTCGCGGGCGTTTTTGAGCACCTTTGTGCACACATACCGTCGTTCCGGCTTTCGCCGGAACCCACTGCGCCAACCGTGTGCCTACGTTTTGGCAAATAAACGCAGTGGGACTTTGTACATAGGTGCTACCTCAAATATCATCCAACGTGTTTGGCAGCACAAGAACGATTTTGTACCGGGATTCATCCGGCAACATAGCATTCATAGGTTAGTGTGGTATGAAGCGCTGGATAGAATGGAGTCCGTCATAACACGCGAAAAGGCCATCAAGGGATGGAAGCGGGCTTGGAAGATTGAGTTGATAGAAAAATCGAACTCGAAATGGCGCGATCTTTATAACGACCTTGCATGAGTGGATTCCCTAAGTTCACAAACGAAGTGCAACACCAAGTTAAGGTGTTGCCATGGGAAACCGATATTCGCAGATCTCCATTGAAGAGCGGTGTGAGCTTGCCCGGCTACAGGCCGCGGGGACCTCGATCAGGCAGATCGCTGCAAGTCTGGATCGCGCGCCATCGACGATTGCTCGGGAGCTAAAGCGGAACAGCTCGCCCACCACCGGGTATAAACCAAGCTACGCCCATGAACGGGCCAGATCCCACCGCTGGGTTGGATCACGCCTCGATCGCGATAGCGGCCTGCGCGACCACGTGTTATCTAGGCTCGACCAAGGTTTTTCGCCAGAGCAGGTCCCTGGCCGGCTGGCCCATGAGCAGGGGGAACCCGTGATCTCTCATGAGACCATCTACCGGTTCATCTACGCCCAGATCATTCGCACCAACGACTTCTCCTGGCGCCACTACCTGCCCCGGGCCAAATCCAAACGTGGCTGGCGCGGCCGCAAGGGCGGGAGTCCTGCCCGCTTGATCCATCTGCGGCGTCCCATCTCCGAACGCCCTGAGGAAGCCAATGACCGCGCGACACCGGGTCATTGGGAGGGGGACTTGATGCTGTTCGGGGTCCACAAGCAGCCAGTGCTCGCCTTGCATGAGCGCCACTCCCGCCTGTTGATTGCCGCCCGGCCCCCCAGCAAGCACGCGGACCCAATGGCCCAGATCATGGCAAAGATATTGGCCCCATTGCCCGCCCCCTGGCGTCAGACGGTCACCTTCGACAACGGCACCGAGTTCGCACGGCATCATCGACTCCACGCGCTCGGCATCCAGACCTTCTTCTGTGACACCCACTCTCCTTGGCAGAAGGGCGGAGTCGGGAACGCTATCGGAAGGATGCGCCGGACCCTACCGCGGAAGACCGACCTGGCGGCGGTGACCAACCAACGGTTTAATGAACTCGTGCGGGCGTATAATAATACCCCTCGTAAGTGCCTCGGCTATCTCACTCCCGCCGAGGTTTTCTGGGATCAAGTGTTGCACTTAAAATGTGAATCCACCTTCCTGCTTTCGCAGGAACGACGAGGGAGGCTATTATCGTATTTCCGTCCAGCCGCCCCTAAATATCCTGTCTGTCGAAGTAATTGAATCTTGGCTCGCCGGCTAGAAACGGACCGATGACCTCGGCGATTCCCGACTCGTCCCGCCAGGCCTGGTACTTTTGTTGGTGCTCCTTCGATGCCCAGTCCTCGACCAGATAGATCAGGCCTGGGTTGTCCTGGTCCTGGTAGACATCCACCTTCAGGCAACCGTGATAGGCCCGGGTGTCGGGCAGCAGATCTTTGAGTAGTGATTTGAACTCTTCCACCCGCTCGGGCTTGACTGAAAACGCCAATGTAACCGTTACCGGCATCTGCTACCCCTCGGCTTTACTCCGAGTCCGGAGGCCCAAACTTACCCTGGGCCTTCATCTCCTGGGGCAGCAGGCTGTGGTAGATGAAAGTGTTCACGGGAGTCGGTACGCCGGCTTCCTTGCCCAGGCGGACGATAGCGCCGGTCTGGACTTCCAACTCCGAACGGCGGCCCTCCATCACATCCCGCTGCATCGATGACGTTCCACCGGGCGCCGCCGATTCGAACCTGGCGATCGTCGACGCGAATGTATCGCTTGGCATGGTGATGCCTTGGCCTGCGGCTACCGCCAGTACCTCCCGGACCACATCCTGGGCCATAGCCCATGACTCAGGCACGGCGCGCCATTGGTCTGAAGAAACGCGGGTTAACGCGCCGATCCCGCTGCTTGCGGCCATGTACGTCAATTTCCCCCACAATGCCGCATACACGTTGGTTGGGATGTTGGCCCTTACCCCGGCATTCTCAAACGCGTGCAAAAGGTCCTGTGTTCGGTCACTGGTTGAATCGTCTGCCTCGCCAAACGTAACGAACGGGTCGGCGCCGGCATGGCGGATATGTCCTGGCCCCACGATATAACTCATTATGCCGCCCATCCCAACCACCATGGCTTTTTCGCCCAATACGGAGGCCAATTGGCCGGGGGCGTCCACGCCGTTCTGCATGGGCACAACAAACGTGTTCGGGCCGATCATAGGGCGCAAGGCGTGGGCGGCGTCGACCACCTGCCACGCCTTGATCCCCAGTATCACCGCATCGACTGTCCCAGCCTCTGTGGGGTTATCGGTGGCCAGGGCCGGGGTAGCCACGAAATCGCCCTTGATGCTATCAACCCGGAGTCCGTGCTCCCGGATCGTCTGCAAGTGTTCGCCCCGGGCAATAAGGACCACTTCCTCCCCGGCCTGGGACAATCGCCCGCCCAGATAGCCGCCGATGCCACCGGCGCCGAATATCGCGATACGCAATCTATCCTCTCCTTCAGTCAACGGTTACGGCCAGTCAACGGTTACGGCCAGTCAACGGTTACGGCTGTCTAGCGCGGTTCCAGCCTTCGGTCCGGCCCCACCAAAGCCAGTAAACGCCCCCAGACGCGGCGGGTGTTGTCTTCGCGCAGCATGCAGACCTTGATGTTGTGAGGACCCGCGCCGTGGGCGCATGAATGGCCGATCCTGCCCCGCACCTTATCACACCAAACGTAGGCGTGAATCAGGGGCAGCGGGTTCTCGACCTGGGCGCCTCCGGACATAGTATCCCAGCGCGGGTCATGGAGGTCGGGCCACCGGACCCTGCCCAGACCACGGTCGTCCCAGTCCCGTCGAACATACACATCGGACCGGCCCAACGTCTGCCGCCAGACCAAGCCGACGGTCAGGCGCAGGAAGATGCCCAGCAGCCACGACACAAGACGCAGCACCAGCCACAACAACTTGAATACGAAACCGGTCATCTTGGTCATCCTGCTACCGGAAGAACGCTTCCGGCAGGTCTTTGACCGCGTCGTGGATACGCGTGAGGTGATGCTCCAGCGTGTCCATGGCGTCGATCTCGGCGACCGTGTACCACCCGAAGTCTATGGTCTCATCGCTAAGCCCTAGCTCGCCGCCGGTGACCTCCGCCTCGAAACTGAAGGTAACCGGCTGGATCTTGTTTCCGTCACGGTATTCGATGAGCATGTCCGGAGTCGTATATACGCCGATCAGTCTGATTACCCGCACCTCCAGTCCCGTCTCCTCCATCACTTCCCTGATGCAGGTCTCGGAGGCGCTCTCTCCGGGATCCATCCCGCCGCCTGGCAGGCACCAGCGGCTATTGTCCGACCGCTGGGTCATCAGGATCTTTTCTCTCGCCTCGTCGAAGATCAAAGCCGAAGCGCCTACCCGCAGAGCGCCTTCCCTACCGATCCTATCGCCAAAGGTAATTGTGTTCATCTGTCGCGGTCTCTCCAGCCTACGGGTGCGTATCTGATTTAGGTTGCCCCAAGTGGCGGAATTAATCAAGGAGCGAGGCATTGACGGTCTCCACCCACTCCCTATAATGGCGTCAACCGGATCCCAGGATATTTGAAGCTACCACCCGGCGCCCGAGCCGGGTTTTGCCGCCGAGAGGAATCGATGAAATTCGGACTGTTCTACCAGATACAAGTCCCCAAACCGTGGAACGAAGACAGCGAGTCCAAGCGCATCTGGGAAGCACTGGACCAGATCGTTTACGCCGAAGAGATGGGCTACGACAGCGTTTGGTTCTCCGAACACCACTTCAGGCCCGTCTGGTCGCACAACAGCGCACCCGACCTGATCCTGGCCGCCGTGAGCCAACGCACCTCGCGCATCCGCCTGGGCGTGGGCGTGGTATTGGCCCCGATCCACCATCCCCTGCACACCGCGGTCCGCATGGCCACCTTGGATATCCTCAGCAACGGACGAGTGGACGTCGGCCTGGGGCGCACTGGGTATCCCTACCAACTCACCCCCTTCGGGACCAAGCTGGAAGACACGCGGGGCATGTGGGAAGAGTTCGCCCAAGTCCTGCCTCGTATCTGGACCGAAGAAGTTTTCTCCCACGAGGGCAAGTACTATCAGGTCCCGCCCCGTGAAGTCCTTCCCAAGCCCATCCAAAAGCCCCATCCGCCGCTCTGGTCGGCCTGTTCCAGCGAGAATACCACCCGCACCGCCGCCGAGCTTGGCCTGGGCGCGCTGGTCGGCAGTGAGGGCGGCCCGGACAAAGTAGGCGAAGTCCTCCAGCTCTACCAACAGGCCCTCAAGGCCGCGAAACCCTCCGGAGTGTCTCCCAACAGCCAAAACGCCCTGATGACCGCTGGCTTCTGCCACGAAGACCCCAAGGTTATCGACGGCCGGGCTACGGAACTGATCGGCTGGTACCAGGACCAGCAACGGGAGCGGGCCCGTTTGGTCTGGCAGGGTGTTGACCCAGCCACAGTCCCGCCCGATTACCAGGGTTACTACGAGCGCGACATGAAGCTGGCCGCCGGTCCCCATCCAGGTGACGCCACCGCCGAAGAGACGGTGAAGAAGGGCACGTCATTCTGCGTAGGCACGCCGGAGCAATGCATCGAGTTCTTCGAGCGCTACGAGGAGATGGGCGTAGAGCAGGTGTTCTTGCTCTCGGCCATCGGACCGGCCAGTCACGAAGAGGTGATGAACACCCTCACCATGTTCGGCAAATACGTGATTCCCCACTTCCGGGCCAAAGAAAAGGCGCAGGCCCAAGATTCAAGCACCATGCCGGCGGCCGCCAACGACTGATTTACTGATAAATCAACCAGAGAGGTCCCATGAAAATAGGGGTTGTTTTTCCCCAGACCGAGATCGGCGCCGACCCGGCCGCCGTGCGCGATTATGTACAAGCCGTCGAGGGAATGGGTTATTCCCACATGCTGGTCTATGACCACGTCATAGGCGCGGATACCAGCCACCACGCCGATTGGCAGGGCAGTTACACCTCCGAGTCCATGTTCCACGAGCCATTCGTGCTCTTTGGCTATCTGGCCGGTATCACCACAACGCTGGAACTGGTAACCGCGGTATTGATCCTGGGCCAGCGGCAGACCGCCCTGGTGGCGAAACAGGCGGCGCAGGTGGACCTGCTGACCGGAGGGCGGCTTCGCTTGGGCGTCGGGGTAGGTTGGAATCACGTTGAATATGAAGCCCTGAACCAGGAGTTCGGCAACCGTGGCAGCCGCTATGCCGAACAGATCACATTGCTGCGGGAGTTCTGGACGAAAGATGTAGTGGCGTTCGATGGCAAGTACCACAAAGTGGACTTCGCCGGCGTCAGCCCGCAGCCTGTACAGCGGCCGATCCCCATCTGGATGGGGGCCGGGGCGCGGGCGAACCCGGTGCCGACCGACCGGGTGCTCCGCCGGGTAGCGCGCCTAGCCGACGGCTGGTTCCCGCAGATGCAGCCTGGGGATGACGCCAAGGCCACGGTGGAAAGTCTGATGGAGTTCGCATCGGAGGCCGGCCGGGATGGATCGGCCATCGGCATGGAACCCCGAATCAACCTGGCGGACGGCGACCCCGAGTTTTGGCAGGACCAGGCACGCGTCTGGCAAGAGATGGGGGCAACCCACATCTCCGTGAACACCATGAGGGCGGGGCTCAACTCACCCCAAGACCATATCAACGCCGTCCAGCAGTTCAAAGAGGTTGTTGGCTAAGGGTTCATCCGGCTGGCTACAACGACTGGCTTGACGCATCGAACAGAGGCAGGCTGACCGTAAAGGTGGTGCCCTCTCCCACTTTGCTATGGACGTCCAGACTCCCATTGTGTTTGGAGATGACCTGTTGGCAGACCGACAAACCCAGACCGGTTCCCTGGATCTTGGTCGTATAGAGCGGTTCGAATATCTTTTCCAGGCCCTCCGGGCTTATCCCGGGACCCGTATCCGTAATCGCCACCTCAGCGGACGGTCCCACGGACCTCACGGCGACAGTTAATTCGCCGCCGTCCAGCATTGCTTCGTTCGCGTTGGCGATCAGGTTTGTGAAGACCCTGAGCAACTGAAGCGGGTCTGCCTGAACGTGCACATCGGTCTCTCCGTAGTCGCGAATGACCGAGATTCCGCCCGGTGTTTCAACTCTAGCGAGGGTAGACTCCAGGACTTCGCTCAGTGCCACGGACGAGTAGACCGGAGTAGAGATCCGGGTGAAAGAGATCAGGTCTTCGATGATCTTGTCGCATTGAGTTATCCGCTCGTCCATCACCTTGAGGTATTCAGCTACCTTGGGCTTGTGTACAGTTCACTGGACTTGGCCAGCCTCGATTTCAGGAAATATATCCCGTTCCTGATGGCGCCCAAGGGATTGCGCAGGTCGTGGGCCACGCCGGCGGACAGTTCCCCAAGGGCCCCGAATTGTTCTGTGCGGACCAATTGGATCTGCGTTTCAATCAATTGATTATTCGCCTGTTGTAACTCTTCGGTACGCTCGGAAACACGAAGCGCCAGGTCTAGGTTGGCCTTCTCCAACTGGGTGTTTTTCTCGTTGAGGCGGTCCGACATCCGGTTGAACTCGCGGGCCAGAGTTCCCATCTCGTCATTGGAGCTCTCTTCGATCCTAAAGGACAGATTGCCGTTACCGATCTCAACCGCCCCATCTCTGAGCCGCATTATTCGCTTGGTGATCGTTTGGGTCACCACATAACCAACACCCAAAACCAGAATCGACAACGCGGCTATCACCATGATGTGGTCGGTGATCAGTTCATCTCGTAGACTCACGACCGGCGATTTGGTCAACGAAACCGCGAACACACTGCGGGAGCCGCTGCCCAACGCCACCGGGACATAGGCCGTCCGCCGTCTCTCACCGTCAACCATTGCCCAGCCTACCGAAATCTGTCCCGACCGTGCAGCGGCCACATATTCAGGCTC
>Ga0208568_1000016_pt1:17500-101270 | contig 101270 bp, 80 predicted proteins | sample DeeseametaMP2969_FD_184165 | JGI IMG/M metagenome (GOLD analysis project Ga0208568, IMG submission 184165) | Marine microbial communities from the Deep Atlantic Ocean - MP2969 (SPAdes) | ecosystem: Environmental > Aquatic > Marine > Oceanic | place: South of Funchal, North Atlantic... | reverse complement strand
ACTAGTTCCACAAACATGACGATTCACCTCCACTGCGAGCGCTGAGTCCCTTGCCGATCGGGCGATATATGGCGCCCATTGTATACCGCCGGTGACCAATGGCGTCTGGGACCAGCCTTCTAGCTTTAGATCGAGGTGATGATGTTTTTGTACGGCTTGGTCTGCAGCTCCCAGGTATTGTTGGCCGCGTCGAACTTGGAGTTGACGAATACCCGCCAGTTGGCGTCGTCCAAGTCAGGGTAGTCCGACCGGTAGTAGTAGCCCGGCCAACGGGTCTCCTTACGGTGCAGCAGATGCCTCAGGTGGGCCTCGCCCACCCAAGTCCGGTGGACCACTTCCCAGCACCGCATCAGTTCGTGCCGGTTGCGGGCGGCGAGATGGGCCAGGTCTTCCCGGAACATCTCGATCAGTTCGATGCCCCTCTCGAGGGTTGGGTCGTTGGTGGTGTATCCCACGGAGGCGCCAGCTCCATATTCATCCATGATCTTTTGGAGCCGGACCAGCGCCTGTTTCGGCGTCATATAGTTGGGGTTTATCTCTTCCGATGAGCTTGCGCCCTTGTGCTTTTCAAAGGTTTCCAACGGTGCCCAGATGGCTTCCTGGATACTCTTGACGTCGGCGTCGCTCACGTTCGAGGCGTCTGGGTTGTCGGCCAGGAAGTTGATGGCCGACTTGGCAGCGATACGGCCCTCAGTGAAGGAGCCGGAGGAGAATTTGTGCGGCGCGGCGCCCACTCCGTCCCCGGCGGCGAACAGGCCATTGATGGTCGTCATTCGGTTGTATCCCCAGAAATACTCTCCGGTCGCGATGTCTTCGGGACCGCTGACCCACGCACCCGCTTCGCCGGAGTGGGAGCCCATGATGTAGGGTTCGGCCAGCACGACCTCGGTCGGCGTGTCTTCGGGCGCTATGTTCTGGGCCGCCCAGGTCAACGCCTGGGAGATGGTCATGTCCAGGAAGTCTTCCCAGGCCTCGTCACGGACCTTGTCCATCTTGGCCGGGTCGCCTTCAGCCAACTTCTGCATCGCAATGTCAGTCCGCATGTACATGGGTCCGAGGCCTTCTTTGATGTCCATGAACATCTGGTGGTTCCGCAGCGGCGTGGGCGTGGGGATCGCGGAGCCGTAGGGCTCGTACTTCTTCAGCTCGTCGGCCCGGGTAACGGTGTAATCTTCGCCCTTGGCATTGAGCACCTGGGCGTGAAAATACTGGAACCACATGCCCACGGGCCCATAGCCGTCTTTGAAGCGGGTGGGCACGAACCGGTGCTCCATCTGGGTCATTTCAGTGCCGATGGGGATCATGAGGCCGTAGGCGGCCCCGGTGGCGAACACCGAGTACCAGGTCCGTCCCAACCCTTCGCCCACAGACCGGGGACGAAAGACGTTGGAGGCTCCGCCACAGGTGATGATGACGGCCTTGGACTTAAATAAATAGATCTTGTTCTCTCGAACGGCGAACCCCATCGCGCCCGCGATCTTCTGGGGGTCGTCGGCGTCGGTCAGCAGATGGGTGACCGAGACACGTTCGTAAAGATTTTCGGGCCCGATGGCTTTTCGGGCCGGTTCGGCGGCGACGGGTTTGATGGACTCCCCGTGGATCGGGATCTGCCACCGGCCGATGCGTTCGTATTCGCCGTTTTCCTTCTTCCAGATGGGCAGTCCCCACTCCTCCAGGAGGTGGACCGAGTTATCGACGTGGCGGCCCACGTCGTAGACTAGGTCTTCCCGCGCCAGGCCCATCATGTCGTTCACTACATAATTGGTGTAGTCCTCCGGCGTGTTCCAGCCGTAGCGCTGGCCCATATAGCAGTTGATTGCGGAGAGGCCTTCTCCGGTGGCGCCGCTCCTTTCGATGGCAGCTTTTTCCACCATGACTACTTTAAGGTCGCCGCTCCAGAATTTGGACTCAAATGCCGCGCCGCAGCCGGACATTCCTCCGCCGATGATGAGGAGGTCGCATTCAATGGTTTCTGTCGTAGGAAGTGTCATTCCGGTTTACTCCGAGTTGTGGGTTGTCAGATCAGTTGATGGCTGTTAATTGGGCGTGGGCAGTTTGTCGACACCCAGCCACAACGAATCGCCGGCCAGGCTCTGGTTCTTGACGTCGTTCTTACTGTCTTCGGTGAATCCCTCATAAAGGACCACAGAGCCAGCAGGCTTGGTCCGCGATTGGTAGGTGAACTCGAATTTCCGCCCGTCCCGGAAGTTCACTTCCCAGCGCAGCCCGTCCTCGGTCCGGTGTGGCTGGACTGAGGCTCCCATGGGGATGAAGTCGGCATACCCACGGACGTGCAGGGCTTCCGTCGGGCAGAGTTTGACGCAGGCGTAGCACTCGGAGCACATCTCCGGTTCCTGATTGATCCCCTTGTTGGTTGCTTCGTCCAAGACCATCAGGTCGTTGGGGCAGATATAAACGCAGAGCGGGCCTTCATGCTCGTCCTGGCAGGCGTTACATGCATTTGGGTCTACGTATGTAGGCATTCTCGTTCTCCTCCTGGCCGTACTTTCGATTCGATTCTCAGATTTTTAGGCTAAAAAAATCCCCGCTGTCTAACGAGCGGGGGACTTAAAATCACACAAGCTGATGCTCACTACACCTACAACCGTCCAGGGTAGGTAAGGAGAAAACCGGCGACCGGTTCTCCATGTATTCCGGCGTGACAAATGCCGAACCGGAATTGTATCTGTCGGCGCATTCCTTGACGATTTCCAAGATCTCTGACCTCAATGTAGTTGCCGCCGGCTCCTGCCCGCCATCGATGATCTTGCGGATGACGGTGCCCGCCAAGTCTTGTTTCTGGTCCCGGTGGCCGCAGATGCCTTCGTAGGCGACTCCCTGGCATACCGGGCAGTACCACCATTCAAGGGTAAGTATGGATTTTATTCCCAGGTCTGGCAAACTTTCGAACACCTTGTGCGCCGCATATGTATCGTAGTAATTCCCCACGCCTGCGTGGTCCCGGCCGAACATGTGATGGGTGCAACCCAGGTTCTTGCGGACGATGGCGTGAAACACGGCCTCCCGCGGTCCGGCGTAGCGCATGTCCCACATCAGCGTGGAAGTCTCATGGATGTGGGGCAAGAAGAACCCGGACTCTCTCAGCCGGTGATGGGCCAAAACGATGGCCTCATCGATATAGTCGCCGGGTTTTTTCTCTCCGATAACGGCGCTGACAAGGATACCATCGGCCTCGGATGAAAGCAAAGCTCCCTTCATCATCCATTCGTGGCCCACGTGCGGAACGTTGCGGGTCTGGTGGGCCACCGCTTTGCTCCAACCCAACTCCGCGAAGCGTTGGCGCAACTGGCGCGGCGTCTTCCAAAACTGGTCGAAGGGCCGGTTGATGACCGGCGGGTTAACCAGGGTGATTGGGCCGCCGAGGAATGTGTCTTCCAGTCCCAGGGTCCGCAGCACGCCCGGATGTTCCCGGTCCGTGGTCCCGTAGACGTGTTGGGCCATCGATTCCAGGTCGTAGGAGAATGCCTCGGTCACCTCCAGCACGGCCAGCGCCTGGTCTTGGTAGGTGAGCAAGACTGAAGATCCTTGGGTTATTCCAACATCGGTCATCGCCTGGCGGGAGATGTCGAGGACGATGGGGATACTCCAGACTAGACCGCTGGTCAATGTCATGTTCTTGACCACGGAATCCACTTCGGAGCGAACCATAAACCCGTCGAGGGGAGAGAAGAAGCCATAAGCCAGGTTGATCACTTCCCGGACGATGCTGTCGCGCACGGGGAGCCGAGGGAGGCCGGCGGCCATGTGGGCGGCGTCGGCGGGAGCGGCGATACGTTCGATCAGCTGGCCGCCGTGAGGGGAGAGGGTGTTGTCTACTGCCATGGATCAGTTCCCGATTGGATACGGTCCGGACCCGGACCTACTATAAAGGAAGAGGGTTAGTGCCGGCGGACCGGCAATGGCGCCGCTGCCGAGATTGGATGGGTTAGGAGCCGCTTACCGTGCACCCATGGCTAGCGGTGGTTGCCATCACGATGATGCCGATCAAGAAGAGAACGATGAATGCCCGCTGGGCGCGTAGTCTGGGAAAGCGCATCCTTAAATATCACTCCGGTGCCGTATTGCCCAAGGGGAGCCGACCGGTCATCCCCGAATCGCGTTCGGAGTATATCTCAACTGGCGCTGGGCAGTACAGTTCTTGGTCTGGCGGGAAGCATTTAATTGTCATAAGGCGATTCCGGTCACCTCGTGTCCGCCGCCCAGTTACCCCCTACGGAACGGCGATACCGTGGGTAGGCCAGGCGTGGGGCGGCCTCTGGGATTGTGATAATATACGCCCAAGCTTATTTAGGAAATCCACCTAGCAGCGCGGTCTGCGTCGACTCACGCCGAAGCCGTGCCTGCAAAAAACAAAACCTGGAGCGTTAGAATGCTTGACTACAAGCCCAATATGGTTCTTTCCAACGAAGAATTTAACTCGGTCGGCAAGAGCCCCATACGTCACGACGGCGCCGACAAAGTAACCGGGCGCGCCAAGTACGGCGCGGACACCAATATGGCAGGCATGCTCTACGGGAAGATCCTGCGCAGTCCCCACGCTCACGCGGTGATCAAGTCCGTTGACGCCAGCGAGGCCGAGGCACTTCCCGGTGTCTACGCGGTGGTTACCTCCGCCGATTGGCCCGAGACTTCCATGAAGCTGACCGACCTGGCCGAAGGCTCGATCCACAACCTGGGCTTCCTCAGCATGAACATCCTAGCAAGAGGCAAGGCACTATATAAAGGTCACCCCGTAGCCGCGGTGGCCGCCGTCAGCCCTCACGTTGCCGAAGAAGCGATGGCCAAGATCAAGGTGGACTATGAGGTGTTGAAGCCTGTGCTCACCGCCGAGGAAGGCATGAAGGCGGATGCTCCCATCTTGCATGACCGCTTGGCCGCTGTCACCAACCCAGCCCTCCGGCCCGGCGGGCTGCTGGAAGACGACGCCGAGAGCATGCAGACCAATATCTCCAACAGGTTCGAATTCAGCCTGGGCGATGTTGAGCAGGGATTCAAAGACGCCGACATCATCGTTGAGAAAGAAACGACCACCCAAGCGGTGCACCAGGGGTATATCGAGCCCCAGGCCGGCGTGGCCCATTGGCAGACCGACGGCAATGTAACCATTTGGTCTAGCAGCCAAGGTCAGTTCACCGTCCGTGACCAGACCGCCCGCTTCCTGGGCATCCCGGTCTCGCGGGTCAAAGCGATACCCATGGAGATCGGCGGCGGCTTCGGCGCCAAGGGCATCACTTATGTGGAGCCCGTGGCAGCCCTCCTGTCCCGCAAGTCGGGCCGTCCCGTGAAGATCCAGTTGACTCGGATCGAGGTCTTTGAAGGCACCGGCCCCACGTCCGGCACCCAGATCAAGGTCAAGCTGGGCGCGACCAAAGACGGCAAATTGATCGCCGCCGAAGCTGAACTGATCTACGAGGCAGGCGCTTTCCCCGGCTCGCCGGTCACCGCCGGCATCCAGTGCATGATGGGCCAATACGACATTCCAAACGCCCACCTGAAAGCCTTAGACGTGGTCATCAACCGACCCAAGGCCGCGGCCTACCGGGCGCCGGGCGCTCCGGCCTCCGCATTCTGCATGGAGACGGCCATGGACGAACTGGCGGAGAAACTGGGTATGGACCCCTTGGAATTTCGTTTGATGAACAGCGGAAAAGAGGGTTCCCGTCGGGTCACCGGTCCCGTTAACCCATTGGTCGGTTATATCGAGACCCTGCAAGCAGCCAAAGACCATCAGCATTACAACACCAAGCTGGACGGCAAGCTGCGGGGACGCGGAGTTGCATCCGGTTTCTGGGGCAACAACTCCGGACCTGCTTCGGCGGTCGCCGTGGTCAACTCTGACGGCACCGTCAGTTTGACCGAGGGTTCTCCGGACATCGGCGGCAGCCGAGTGGCCATGGCCATGCAATTCGCCGAAGTCCTGGATATCCCGGTTGAAGATGTCAAACCTCAGGTCGGCGACACCGACTCCATCGGTTTCACCTCCAACACCGGCGGTAGCAGCGTCACCTTCAAGACCGGCTGGGCCTGCTATAACGCCGCTCAGAGCGTGAAGCAGCAGATGGTCGAGCGGGCCGCCAAGATCTGGGAGATTCCCAGCGATGACGTGGAGTACAAGGAATCGGTGCTCCAGCACAAGTCGGACCCCGAATTGAAGTTGACCTTTAAGCAGATCGCCGCGCGGATGATTCCCACCGGCGGTCCCATCGTCGGTTCAGCCGGCGTCAACCCTCCCGGCCCCGGCCCGTCCATCGGCGTTCATATAGTGGATGTGGGGGTCGACGTCGAGACCGGCAAGGTGGAGATTCTCCGGTACACCGCCGTCCAGGACGCCGGTAAAGCAATCCACCCGGCCTACGTTGAAGGCCAGATCCAGGGCGGCGCGGTCCAGGGCATCGGCTGGGCACTGAACGAAGAGTACGTGTACAACGACAGCGGCGTCATGCTGAACAGCAGCTTCTTGGACTACCGGATGCCCACGTCGCTGGACCTGCCCATGATCGACACCGTGATCGTGGAGATTGCCAACCCCAATCATCCGTACGGGGTCCGGGGTGTCGGCGAGGTTCCGATAGTGCCTCCCATGGCCGCTATATCCAACGCGATCTACGACGCCATCGGCGTGCGGATGGTCGACCTGCCCATGTCTCCCGACAAGGTCCTGGAGGCTCTCTGGGCCAAAGAGGGTAAGTAAACAGCGATGGCGGAAGTCTGGATCCCGCCCAAGTTGCAACAACTCACCGGCGGCCATCAGCAGGTGCAGGTGGAAGGGACGACCGTGCGCCGGTTGGTCAATAACTTGGAGGCGATGTATCCGGGTATCAAAGAATACCTCATCGACGAGTCTGAGGAGGACCTGATCCCCGGCCTCGCGGTGATAGTCGATGGGGAGGTGAGCGTGTTGGGCATGCTGGAAAAGGTGCAAGAGAACAGTGAAGTGCATTTTCTCCCATCGATTGCCGGAGGCGCCGGCGGCTGATACAGCCTGTCTCGGTTGAAACTAGGCACAGATTTGGCGGGGCCAGCGGAAACGCCGGCCCCGCCTTTCGGTTACTATCCCAAGGGCTATTAGACAGAGGTACGAGATATGACTCAAGAAGGACCGTTCAGGATGCGCCCCAAACGCAGCCCCCAGGCTGAGCGGGAGGTACGGCGCGACACTCGTCTGCGCCAGGCCCGGACCTGTTACGGCCACCTGGCCGGCGTGGCTGGAGTAGCGCTCATGGAAGAGATGCTGGGGCTGGACTGGTTACAAGAAACACCTGAACCCGTTTCCGGCAACCGGGTCGGCTATTCGCTGACCACCAAGGGACATCAGGAGATGGAGGTGTTGGGAGTGGACATTTCTAGCGCTGCCGCATCTACTGGCAACTTCGCTTTTGGGTGCCTGGACTGGACCGAGCAGGGCCTCCACCTGGGCGGGTCGTTGGGCCGGGCCGTCACAGCCTGTCTATCCGAGCAAGGGTTCGTCGGCCGGACCTCAGGCACTCGGGAAGTCACGTTGAATGGTGGCCCAACTATCTGGTTGGACGGCGGTGCCTCCCGCCGTTAGAATACCCGTGCCCTCGGACCATGATTCAAATCGATGTCATGTGTGGATGTGCTGGTGGGCATGACGTTATCTGGAGTAAAGACCTATGGCGGACCAACTCACCGATTCCCAGCAAAAATGGTACGACTTGGCCGCCGCCCACGCCGACGATTTCGCCAAGCGGGCGGCCCAGCACGACGCTGAGAACTCCTATCCCTTCGAGAACATGGAAGCTCTCAGGGAATCGGGATACACCTCCATGCCCATCCCGGCGGACATGGGCGGCGGGGGAGCGTCCCTCTTGGAAGTCTGCATCGCTCAGAACCGCCTGGCCCAGGGTGACGGCGCCACCGCCCTGGCTGTTAACATGCACTTCGGGCTGCCCTACGTGATGTGCGACCTGATCAAGGCCGGCGACGACCATCCCCGCCCCCTGCTTGAGAAGATCGCCGCCGAGAAGCTGATGGTCTTCGCCGCGGTCACCGACCCCCAAGTGGATTCGTTGAAGGGAATCACCGGCTTGGGCTACACCACGGTCAAGGCCACCAAGACCGACGGCGGCTTCCTGATCAACGGCCGCAAAGCGTTCGCCACCAACAGTCCAGGAGGAGACCTCTTCGCCAGCACCGCCATCTACGACGACCCGGATGAGGGCGAAGTGGCCATGATCTTCATCCTCCCACCGGACACCGAGGGCCTGACTTGCCTGAACGATTGGGACACCATGGGCATGCGGGCCAGCCAGAGCCATAGTTGGACACTGGAGAATGTGTTCGTGGCTGAAGAAGGTGTGATTCGCCACAAACCCTGGGAATGGGACCAGTTCGCCCGGGGCCTCTGGGCCTGGCACGGCGGCAGCTTCGCCAGCATCTATCTTGGCATCGCCAAAGCGGCTCGGGACTATGCCATCGAACAGACCAAAGGGAAGACCCGAATACCATTCAATCAGCCCGAGAGCTACTACCCTGGCCACCAGTTCCTGGCGGCGGAGATGGACATCACCCTGAACGCGGCCTGGACTTTCCAGAAGGATATCGCGAGGCGGTTGGACGGCGAGAACGCCAGAGACGACGCCATGCTGACCGAGGCTATCGGCATGCAGTATTTCTGTATGAGAGCGGCCCAAGACGTGGTCAACAAAGCGGTGGACATGGTCGGCGGCGCCGCCCTAGCCAAAGGACGGCCCCTGGAACGGTACTACCGGGACGTGCGGGCTGGGACCATGCACCCCGTCGGCGGGTTCGACGCGCTGGAGGTGATTGGCAAACACGCCTTTGGCCTGCCCTTCGACGTGGAACCCCGTTACGTTTAGACCGGCGAACCAAATGATTCGGGAAAGTAACTGACCGTGTACGTGATTGGAATCGATGTTGGCGGCACTTTCACCGACTTTGTGGTCGCCAGAAAGGGCCAGCCTCCCCGTTATTTCAAGACCGCCTCCACGCCCAACGACCCGTCGGAAGGGCTGATGACCGGCCTCAACGAAGCCGCGTCGGCCCACGACCTGTCCCTGAGCGATTTCTTGGCGTCGGCCGACATGATCATCCACGGCAGCACCGTTGCCACCAACACCCTGGTGGAACGCAAGGGCGCCAAGGTCGGACTGATCACCACTGATGGTTTCAGAGACCTGTTGGGGATGCGAGAAGGCCTGAAAGAGGACCGCTACAACCTGCGCATGACCCCAGTGGTCCCGCTGGTGCCCAGGTACCTGCGAGCCGAGGTCCCCGAACGTGTGAAGGCCGACGGCAAGGTCAAAGTCGCCCTGGACGAAGACGCCCTAAACAAGGCTTTAGACGGCCTGAAAGACGAGGGAGTCGAGGCGCTGGCCGTGTGCTTCCTGTTCTCATATCTGAACTCGGACCATGAAGACCGAGTGGGCGAAATCATCCAGGACAAGTTTCCCGGCATGTACACCTCTCTCTCGTCCCAGGTCATACCCCAGATAAAAGAATTTGACCGCCTCAGCACCACCGTGATCAATTCCTATGTGGGGCCGGTGCTGGGCCGTTACCTGGAGAGCCTGCAAGAGCGGTTAACGTCGTACTCACAGGCGGGCGATTTCCTGATCATGCAGTCCAATGGCGGCGTTGCCCCCATCGAAGACTCCAGCCGGCTGGCTGTGCGGTCCATATTGTCGGGCCCGGCGGGCGGGGTCAGCGGCGCGGCGGCTTACGGACGGCTTTCCAGTTCTGCCAACATCATCGCCTTCGACATGGGCGGCACCAGCACCGACATCTCCCTGATCGAGAACGGGGAGCCCCACATGAGCACCGAGAAATTCGAGGCCGGATGGAAGATTTCCGTGCCTATGATCGATATCCACACCATGGGCGCCGGCGGAGGGAGCATTGCCTCGGTGGGCCTCGGTGGGATAATGCAGGTTGGACCCGAGAGCGCCGGAGCTGTGCCCGGCCCAGCTTCCTACGGCAAGGGCGGAGGCCTCCCGACCGTGACCGACGCCAACCTGGCCCTGGGCTACCTCGACCCCGGAAACTTCCTGGGTGGCAACGCAAAGCTGGACAGGTCCCTGGCTGAGAAAGCCGTGGCCGGGCACGTGGCCCAGCCGCTTGGCCTTTCCATGATCGAGGCGGCTGAGGGTATCTCCACCGTGGTCTCCACATCGATCTCCGAGGGCGTCCGGCTGATGTCGGTGCAGCGCGGCGTGGACCCCCGCCGGTTCACCATGATGGCCTTTGGCGGAGCCGCGGGCCTGCAGGCAGGAAAAGTAGCCAGGCAGCTCCAGGTTGAGAAGGTGATAATCCCGGCCGCCGCCGCCGTGCTATCGGCCCACGGCATGCTGTCCACCGACCTTAAATACGACTACTCCCGGTCCTACCCGGCCGCGCTGCTGGGCATCGACCTGGATGCGGTCAAGGGTATCGTCTCCGGCATGGAGTCGGAGGGCCGCGATAAACTCTTGGGACAGGGCGTGCCGGAGTCGGATATCGAGGTTACGGTCTCCGCCGACATGCGCTACTTGGACCAGATCTATGAGGTCAATGTTCCGCTCCCAAGCCTGGCCCAAGACCCCGCGGCGTGTCTTGATCAATGGGCGGCGAACTTCCACAACCGCTATCAGGAGCTGTACTCCTACAGTCAGTCCGAGCAAGAGATCCGCCTGGTGACGCTGCGGGCAACCGTCGTGGGTCGCCTGCCCAAGTTGGACCCGCCTCCCTTGGATACTGGCAACACCGGGCCGCCCAAAGAGAAATCACGGCGCGATATTTACCTGGGCGGGTGGGTCGAAGCGCCGGTTTACGAGATTGGGGACCTGTCGCCTGGCAGTTCGATCACCGGGCCGGCGATACTGGAGTCCGACTTCACCACGGTGTTGGTGGAAGCAAGGGATTCGGTGACCATCGATGCTTACGGTGGGATTGAGCTGCAAGTCTCGTTGGAGTCCGGGCCGGACACCGCTGCTGCGACGGACCGCCCCGATCCGGTGACTCTCGCTGTCGTGGAGCACCGCTTGGAGTCCATCGCCCTGGAGATGACCGAGGTGATGCTGCGGACGGCAATGTCCCAGATACTGAACTCCAGCCGTGACTTCTCCACCGCTATCTTGGATGCAGACTGCCAACTGGTGGCACAAGGAGAGGGCATCCCGGTGCACGTCAGTGCCCTACCCGTGGCCGGAGCGGCGGTGCGGGACTACTTCGGCGACACCATAGCCGAAGGCGACCTGTTCATCTTGAACGACCCCTATTTCGGCGGCAGCCACCTGCCGGACATCACCATCATCAGACCCGTCTTTGACCAGGGACGACTGCTGTTCTACGCCGTCAACCGCGCCCACCACAGCGACGTGGGCGGCGGCACCCACGGCGGCTACAATCCCCGCGCCACCGAGATATACCAGGAAGGCATCCGCATACCGCCCCTTAAGCTTTACGACCGGGGCGTTCCCCGGGAAGACGTGCTGCAGATGCTCTCGGCCAACGTGCGCCAGCCCGAGAACTTCCTGGGCGACCTGAATGCCCAGATCGGCTCGGTGATGATCGCCGCCCAACGCATCGGCGAGTTGCTGGAGAGCTACGGCGCCGACCGGCTGTTGGCTACCGTGGAAGAGATCTTGGCCGCTACCGAGCGCCAGGTGCGGCAGTTCATTTCGGAGTGGCCCGATGGCTTGTACTACGGCGAGTCTCTGGTGGACGACGACGGCTTCGATAGCAAGCTGATTCCCATCCGGGCCAAGGTGACCATCTCCGGTGACTCCATGACCATCGACCTGGGCGAGTCCAGCAAGCAAGTGAAGGGATTCATCAACAGCGCCTACGCCAACACCCGTTCCCTGGCCCACGCCGCCATCATGTACATCGCCCCGGCCGACTTAGCCAAGAATGAGGGATCCATGCGGCCGGTGGAGATCCTCGCGCCCAAGGGTCTGATCGTGAACGCCAACCCCCCGGCCCCGGTTTGCATGAGCACTAACCACTGCGCCGAGGAGATCGTCGAGGCGATCTTCAAGGCCCTGTCCCAGGCGGTGCCGAAAGAGGTCAACGCCGGGTTCTCCCGCCGTCTGCGTTACGCCATCACCGGAAAGGACCCTCGCACCGGCCGGCAGTTCATCTGGCACTTCTTCCTGGCCCGGGGCGGAGGCGGCGCAACCTACGGGTATGACGGTTGGCCTGGCGTCGGCGAGATCAACGTGGCCGGGGGCATACGCAGCCCCAGCATCGAGGTAACCGAAGAGCGTTTCCCGTTCTTCATCCGCAGGCACGAACTGCGCCCCAACTCAGGGGGCAGCGGGGCCTGGCGCGGCGGACTGGGCGGCATCTGCGACCTGGTCTACGAGGGTGAAGGCCCGGCCCTGCTGAACACGGCCGGCGACGGCATAGTCGTGCCGCCCTTCGGTCTATTCGGCGGCGAGGACGGTCTCCCCCACGACTACAAGATCATCTCCAACGGCACGGAGCGGCCCTTGGGCTCCAAAGAGACCGAGGTGGTAGTCAACCCCGGCGACCACGTTTATTGCCTATCGTCTGGCGGCGGCGGGTATGGCGATCCCGCTGAACGCAGCCCGGAGGCGGATGAGTGGGATAGGCGGAACGGGTATGTGGGGTAACCGCCTAGGTTTCCTCGTCGTTCTTATCCAGCAACCCGTGTTCGGCGGCGAAGACGGCGGCTTCGCTGCGTCGGGTTAGGCCGAGCTTGTCCAGGATGCGGCTCAGGTGGTTGCGCGCGGTGTGCTCGCTGATGACCAGCTTCCCTGCGATCTCTTTGCTGGTCGATCCCCGCGCTACGAGGGCTAAAACTTCTTTCTCCTGGCCAGAGAGTCCGGCTACCTCGCGTTCTTCGTCTTTCACGGTGAGTTGAGCTAGCCGCTCCATGACCCGCTTGGTCACGGCCGGGTCAAGCAGGTTCTGGCCGCCGGCCACTCCGCGGATCGCCCGGATGAGCTCCGACCGGCCCACATTCTTGAGCAGATAGGCGGACGCGCCGGCCATGATGGGCGCCATCACCGCTTCTTCCTCGCCGAACGACGTCAGCATCAGGACGTTGACCTGGGGATGGGAGCTCTTGATCAGGCGGCAGGCTTCGATGCCGCTCATCTCCTCCATCCGGACGTCCATGAGCACGAGGCTGGGGTCTAATCGGGCTACTTTTTCAACCGCCTCGCTGCCCGAGGAAGCTTCACCCACCACTTCCAGGTCGTCCTCCGGTTCCAGGATGGCTTTCAGGCCAGAACGGACAACTTCATGGTCGTCCACGATCATGATGCGAATAGTGTCCATTTTTCAGTCCCCTTTTAGCGGGGTCACTAGGGTCAAGAAGGTACCCGGATCTTGACGCAACTACCCTGGCCAGGCGTGGACTCGAGGCTGAACGACCCGCCCGGTTCTTCGGCCCGCTGGCGCATGTTCCGCAGACCGTTGCCTGGTGTCGCGGTTTCGGAGTCGAACCCTTCGCCATCGGCCCGCACTTCGAGGCTCACATCGTCGGCGAAGAATTCCAGAATCACCTTTACCTCCGAAGCCTCGGCGTGCTTGAACACGTTGGCCAGGGCTTCCTGCGTCACGCGGTAGAGGCAAGTGGATGCCGCCATTGAGAGTTCGCGCTCATTTCCTCGGACCTCAACTTCGGCTGCAACGCCCGCGACGCTCCCGAATTCTTTCACCTGGCTCTCAACCATGCTGGCGGCCCCTTTTCCGCCCGACAGGAAGGGTTTCAGGTCGAAGACATAGTGGCGCACCTCCAGCAGACTCTGCTTGGATAGGGCCACCAGTTGGCGAAGCCGCTCGCCCGTCTCCGGCTGTTCTTTATCGGTCAGATCAGCAAATGTCTCCAGTTGGAGACTCAGCATGTAGATGGACTGGGCCACTCCGTCGTGAATCTCCCGGGCGATGCGGCTGCGTTCTTCCAGGGCGGCCAGTTCCGCCTCCTGGGTCTTGCGCTGCAGTTCCAGGTTCTCTTCGGACCTGCTACGTTCCGCGGCTACCGCCTCGCGCCGCCGGGCCCGCTCCCATCCCACCAGCAAAGTGCCGGTGGCCACGATTCCCACCATGGTGATCACCCGGACGAAGAGCACTTTTTCCTGGTAGGCGTCCTCGCTAAGGGTAGGCGAGATTGTCAGCGCCATGACCACGTAAAGGGTGATGATTGCGGCCAGCATGACGAAGCTCGCCCGCCGTGGAAACATCAGAGAAAAGCCGAGCAGGGTAGTAGAACACGTAGAACCGGTTCTGGAACCAGTTCAGGATGTACAGCCCGGTAGCGATCACGGCCAGTTCCATCAGGCTGAGGGCCAGCGCATGGTGCCAGCCGATGGGGCGGTTGGTAACTATCTGCCAGGATAGGTAGGCATTGGCCACACCCATCCCGGCGCCCATTAGATTGAAGGCTACCCAATCGGCGTCGTGGGCCTGCCGGTAGTTCGTCATCGCCAGCCAGGCGAATAACAGCAACCACCGAATAATCACAGTGATGGTGACTGTCGGCCGGCAGTCGTCGAATATCGCGAAGGCCGGGGCCGCTTGCTGCTGCATCGGTGTTTCCATGTATTCGCCGTACTGCCACGTCTAGCTAAAGGGTTCCGCTTGGAAACCAAACCTGGACAAAGGTAGTTGAATTCCTATTCGGGGTCAACATTGTCCCGGTCTGGACTAACTTATGGCCAAGTGTAGTCCGATAATTCCCCGGGCCACAGGGACAAACCGAACATTAAAGTACAGCCCATGGATTATATATCCATAGTACATAACCACTGCCGGAAGTTAGTAGGCGACTACCCCTATAAATTAGCCCATCTGTAACTTTGGCTGACTGCCGTGAGTCGATATATTTACGCTGGCAAGAGTCAAACCACCACTTTGAGAGGCCAGAAATGTCGTGTTGGACCGCAAGGAAACGCTACCTGGACGCTAGGGTGACCGAAGGTCAACGGGTAATTACCGCTAACTTAGGGCGGAATCGTAAGACTGAGAAAATGGCGATCGCCCCTCTCGGCGGAGAGTTGAGAAAAGGGCGCTACAGCCCAGGAGAACTTTTGGGGGTCTTGTTTTCGGGTGCTGCTTTTATTCGGGTTCATCGCAGCTTTCCCGGCTGGGTTGTTCTTGGGTTTGGTAGGCGAACTAGCCCTTGAATCCCCAGCGTTCGCCTCCAGTGTCCTGGTGGCGGGATTGGGGGATTTGGAGATGTACGGTCAGATGTTTCTCATGGCATACGGCGGGATTTGGTTTTTCGCCGCGTCATGGGGCGCGATCATTGGCCTAATCATTACACCAGTCACCTACCTAGGGTTGATCGTCGGTCTCGAGCACTTCACCACCAAAACTACCACGCGGTCTTAGTAAGCCGCCGTTGCCATGTTAGTACATCTGTAACTTCGGCCTCCGCCCTCTGGCAGGTAGATGTGGGAAACCGAAGGGAAACGACACTTTTGGAGGACAGGTATGAGGGCACCAAAGACGTTACTGGTGGTGATGATCATGGGGTTGGTTCTTGTAGCCTGCGGCGAGGGGAGATCGGACCCCACCGAGGCTGGCCTCAGTCAAAGGGCCGAAGCGGCAGCGGAGGCGTCCAGCAGCGCCAATCAAAAGGACCATCCATGGGATATTTGGCGGGATGTTTACGGTTATTTGACCCCCGAATACCGCAAACGGTGCGGACCGGATGAGGAGTTCGGATTGCGGGTCCACGACAATCTGCAAAGGCTAGTCGGCGAAGCCGTATTGCGCGGCGCGGTGGAACCGGAAGGAGCCCTGGTAGGCCGAAACTCCGGGGTTAGGTATAGATTCAATTTTGCAGAAAACGTATTCGACGGCGACGTGCTGACTAGATATGCAACCGAACTCGATTACCGAGTCACCGGCGTGACCGTCGACCGCAACAAGGGACAGGTGGAGTTGGCCGTCTCACACCTGGGGGCGCCGGTGACGATCGCCGGGGATCCCAGGATGGAAGACTGGGTATACGCAGGCGGTCAATGGTTTTTGGAGTCCTCAGGATATTGGATGGACTCGATGGAGAGGGACGGTGAAGGGTGCTTCTACGCCAGCATAACGATGTTCAATTAATAATCACTCAATGGCCGCGCCCCCTTCCAGCGTTGGACCGCGTTGGAGAGGACGTGGCGACCGAGACCGGCTGACAAGGAGTGAATCATGCGATCAGTGTTTTGTACCCACTGCGGAAAAGAATGCGTTGAGGATAGGGATTTCTGCCCGGGCTGCGGAAAGTTGTTTCCTTACCCAGGAACCCGGCCGACGGGCACCGTCTCCAGCAAAAAGACATCCCCATGGCTTCAGGCCTTGGCCGGAGTCGCCGTGGTATTCGTCATTGGTATCGTGGGTTTCATGGTTTTGGCCGTGATGTGGGCTCAATCGATAGGTGACGGGATGGGCGCCTATCTTCTGGCCCAGCAAGATTACTCCGGCCTGCCGGTGAATGATTTTCGTGTCGACCGACCGGAACAAAAAATCCGTGAGACTTCCAAGTTTGCGCCAGTTAAGTCTTCTCCCAACGATTGGCAAGACCATATACCTATAGACGGTTGTGCTTGGGAAACGGAGGAAGCCGACGGATGGGAGGCTTTGAATATCGCCTTTTCTGTATTCAACGAATCCGGCGATCAGTTGTTCGCCAACTACCAGGTGCAGAAAAGCGGCAACGGTCTCGCAGAGCTAGGCGAACTCGCATCTGCGACCGCCTTGGCCGATGGACAGACTGCCAGCCTGACCATCCAGACGACCGAATTCCATGCTGGAACTAAGGACTTAGAGTTGATGGTCTCGATAGACGGGTTCCAAGACCGCGCCCATTACACGATTCCCCTGGACCGTTGTTCGGACCCATCAGCGCCGGGCGATGCCCAGGAAAGAGATATCGTAGACAACTAGATCTAATGAAGAACATGTGAAACAGGTGCAGATAGCAGTCTCGGGCGGCCGCCTAAGCCTGCACCGCACTCTTAAACCGGTCACGAATCTGCTCTGGCGTGTGGGAAACCCGAGGAATGCCATCTACCGGAGCGATGCCAGCTTTGACTACGATGAGACTCAGTTGACCGGCGGCTGTAACCTCGGTCAAAGCCGACTCCAGTTCCTCGAGGTCGTCAACGCGGCGCGTCCAGGGATAACCGGCGCTACGGGCCGTTTCCGCCAGGTCGAACTGGGAGCTGATGGACGGTTGGCCGCCGGTGGACTCGTAGGCCTCGTTGTCCAGGATGATGTGGAACAGGTTCGACGGCTGTTCCGAGGAGATGAGGGGTAGCGTCCCCAGGCTCATCAGCGCGCTGCCGTCACCCTCCAGCACGAACACCCGCTTGTGAGGGGCCTGGATGGCCAGTCCCAGCCCCATGGCCGAGGCCAAGCCCATCGAGCCGATCATGTAGAAGTTTCCGGGCCGGTCGTCCAAGGTGAACAGCTCACGGGAGATCATACCGGTCGTGCTGACGACTAGATCGGCTTCCCGAATGTGGGACAAGATCCTTTCGATCGCTTGGTAGCGGGCGATCAAGTGATCACTCCCGCCCGGACCAACAACGCCCCTGGGACCGAACGCTCTTTGATGGCGGTGAGCAGCCGGTCCAATGTGGGCTCCAGGTTATCGGGCTCCAGTATCTCGTAGGGGACTTCCATCAGATCGAAGAACTCGGTGGTCTTGGCGCCCATGATCCAGTGTTCCGGGGCATCGTTGGGCGGGCCGCCGTAGCCGCGCCATCCCACGACTAAAAACGCTGGAATCTTGTACATCAGGTTGAACGACATCAGGGGGTTAACCAGGTTGCCCACTCCGGAGTTCTGCATGATCACGCCGCCTAATCCGCCCGTGAAGTAGGTGGCGCTGGCGATACCCAGGGCTACGTCCTCCCGCACCGCAGGCACATAGCGGATATCCGGGTCCGCCACCATCACGTTGTAGGCTTCCTGGAAAGTGGAATCGGGTACCCCGGCGAAGAGATTTAGCCCCCGCTCTTTCAACGCCGCCCAGAATTCTTTGGCGTCCATGGCCGCTCCTTCGTGATGGATTGGGCCAGACTAACATATCTGCGCCCCTTATTTGCCAGGTACGGTTGGAGGGCGTAACATCAAAGTAGTAAACCCCCACCCAGGGGGTATGGGTATGGAGAAACGACGATGTTTCAAGAAGTTAAACAAGATGCGCTGAAACGGATGAACTACATAGAGGGTCACCTCGCCGGCATCAGGAAGATGCTGGACGAGGACAAATACTGCGTCGACGTGCTGAAGCAGACCTATGCCGTTCGCCGGGCCATCGAGAAGATGGAGAGCCTGCTGCTGGAAGGGCACCTGAAGTCCTGCGTCGTCGAAGGTATCCAGTCCGGCCGCGCTGAAGAGATCGTCGAAGAGTTGAAAGACCTTTACATCCTGTCCAACAAGTAGTAACCGACGGAGAGTTAAATATGTCCGCATACGTGATTGGCGACATTACCGTGACCGACCCCGAGACCTTTGCCAAATACGCCGCGGCAGTACCAGCTAGCAGCGGGGCGTTCGGCTGCCGGTACCTGACCAGAGGGCCGGGCAAGTGTCAGATCGTCGAAGGGGACTGGCTCCCAGAACGTTTCGTGCTGGCCGAGTACAAAGACATGGAGACCGTCAAAGCCTGGTATTACTCTCCGGAGTACAAGGAATTGACTAAGCTTCGCCAGAGCGCATCCACCGGTACTTTGGTCTTCGCCGAGGGGGTGGAGCCTCATGCCCAGGCGAGAGAGGGCGGCGCCCCGGGGTATCTGATCGGAGACATCGAAGTGACAGACCCGGACACCTACGCCAAGTATGCCGCCGGGGTGCCGGAGACCGTGGCGCTCTACGGAGGCACATACCTGGTGCGCGGCGTCCAAGGTGAAGTGGCTGAAGGGTCATGGACTCCCAAACGGTTGGTGGTGCTGGAATTTGAGAGCCTGGAACGGGCCAAGGCCTGGTACGACTCGCCTGAATACGCCGATCTGAAGAAATTGCGCCAAAGCGCGTCAAAAGGAAACCTGATATTCGCCGATGGTTCATAGTGGACCTGGCTCAAAACCCCTAGGAAATTCGAGATGGCTACAAAAGACAAAGACATAATCAAGATAAACCTGCCCGTTGAGGGCATGACCTGCGCTGCTTGCGTGGGCCACGTGGAGAACGCACTGAAAGGAGTTCCCGGAGTGGTGGACGCTTCCGTAAACTTGGGCACGGAAAAGGCGTCGGTGGAGTTCGATCCCGCTCAAGTGCGATTCCAGGTGATCGAAGAGGCCGTCTCCGGGGCCGGCTACAAGCTGGGCACCCAATCGGCTTCCCTGAACATCGGCGGCATGACCTGTTCCGCCTGTGTCAGCCATATCGAAAACGCTCTTCGCGAAGTGCCAGGGGTTGCCGAAGCCAACGTGAACTTGGGCGTGGAAAGGGCAACCGTAGAATTTATTCCCGGCATTGTTGAGTTGTCCGACCTGCAAGCGGCGGTGGAAGGCGCGGGATACCGAGTCGAGGGTTTCAACGACTCGGGAGACCAGGAAAGGGAACTAGAGCGGCTCTCCAAGATGAAAGAGATCAGGGAGCTGCGCAACCGCCTGATGTTCGCCGGGGCCGGGGCGATCCTGCTGTTCCTAGGCACGTTCGACGTTTTTCCCTGGGTCTCCAATCTCATGGGCCGAAACTACTATCCCTTCCTGCTTTGGGCCCTAGCGACGCCGGTGCAGTTCTGGGCCGGTTCCAATTTCTACACCTCCGGCCTGGGCGCGCTCAAACACGGTACGTCCAACATGCACACCCTGATAGCTCTGGGAACCACGGTGGCGTATGCCTATAGCGTGACGGTGGTGCTGCTGGACGCTTTTTCGCCCGGGGTGCTGGCCGACAACGGCATCGAAGCCAAGGTCTATTTCGATACCGCGGCAATCATCGTGGCATTGATCCTCTTGGGCCGGTTCCTCGAAGCCGGAGCGCGGGGCCGCACATCCGAGGCCATCAGGCGGCTGATCGGTCTCCGGCCCACCTCGGCGCGGGTGCTGCGAGACGGCAATGAGATAGACATCCCGGTGGACCAAGTAATCATTGGCGACACGGTCATGGTGCGTCCTGGAGAGAAGATACCCGTTGACGGCCTGGTGACCGACGGCTATTCGGCGGTGGACGAGTCCATGCTCACCGGCGAAAGCATGCCCGTGGAGAAAGTCCCGGGGGACAAGATATTCGGGGCGACCATCAACTCCAACGGCGCACTGTATTTCGAAGCCACCCAGGTGGGCGGGGAGACGGTCCTAGCTCAGATCATCGGTCTGGTGGAAGAAGCCCAGGGTTCCAAGGCGCCGATCCAACGGCTGGCCGACCAGGTGGCGTCCTACTTTGTCCCGGCGGTGATAATCGCCTCTCTGGCCGCATTCGCTTTCTGGATGCTGCTGGGCCCCGCTCCGGTGCTGACGTTCTCCACCCTGGTGCTGGTGTCGGTGCTGATCATTGCCTGCCCCTGCGCCCTGGGGTTGGCCACGCCCACGGCGATCATCGTGGGGACTGGCAAGGGAGCGGAGCTCGGGGTGTTGATCAAGCAGGCAGAGGCCTTGGAGATTGCTCACAAGGTCGATACGGTGGTATTGGACAAGACCGGCACCTTAACAACCGGAAAGCCCGTTGTGACCGACCTGATCGTCTCTGACGAGTCCGGATCATCGGAACAAGACTTGCTGTTCCTGGCCGCGTCCGCCGAACGTGGCTCCGAGCACCCTCTGGGCGAGGCCATAGTCATGGAAGCCCAGGCGCGGGGCCTGACACTGGAGCCTGTTTCCGCATTTGAAGCCATTCCCGGCCGGGGAATCTCGGCCCAAGTTGATGGGCGGTCGGTCAGGTTTGGCAACCTGGCGTTGATGGAAGACTCAGGCGTGTTGGTAAACGGTCTATCGGAACAGGCGTCGGCGCTTGCTGCCCAAGGCAAAACACCCATGTTTTTGGCCTCTGACGGTCGGGCGGTGGGTCTGATAGCCGTGGCCGACACGGTCAAGCCGGAGGCCTCTGAGGGGCTCGCCCGATTGCGGCGCATGGGCCTGGAAGTGGTGATGCTGACTGGCGACAACGTCCAGACTGCCCACGCCATCGCGGGTCAGTTGGGCGTGGAACGGGTCGAGGCCGAAGTGCTGCCCCAGGACAAGGCGGCCGTGATCAAGCGGCTTCAGGCCGAGGGCCGGGTGGTGGCGATGGTCGGTGACGGCATCAACGATGCGCCGGCGCTGGTCCAGGCTGACGTTGGTCTGGCCATGGCCAGCGGGACCGATGTTGCCATGGAATCGGCGGATATCACCCTGATGCGTAGCGATGTGAACGGCGTGGCCACGGCGCTGGAATTGAGCCGGCAGACCATCCGCACCATCAAGCAGAACCTATTCTGGGCCTTCTTCTATAATGTCATGCTGATTCCCGTGGCGGCCGGAGTCCTGTACCCCGTCTTCCAAGGCCTCGGCGGCGTTCCGGGCGGTCTGGAATTCTTCTTTGGGGAGCAGGGCTTCTTGAACCCGGCGTTGGCCGCGTTGGCCATGGCCTTCAGTTCGGTGACGGTGGTCGCCAACTCCCTGAGACTGCGGCGGGCCAAGGTCTGATCGAGCCGAAAGCGGCCGATCGCGCATCTAAAACGAGCACTGAACAGATAACCTGGAGGAGATGAGCATGGCTACAGCGATAGACCCGATCTGCCAGATGGACGTGGACACCGACAACCCGCCTGGTGGGCAGAGCGAACACGAAGGAACGACCTACTATTTCTGCGCTCCCGGCTGTAAGGTGGCCTTCGATAAAGAGCCTGAGAAGTACGTGTCCGAAACCCACGACCACGACGATCATGAAGGGCATGACCACGGTGACCATGAGGGCCATGACCATGGCGGCCACGACGAGCCTGCTGAGGCGGCGCAAGACGACCACGATGATCATGGGCACGACCACGGTCCTGGCGGTCACAGCCACGGCCACCACATGCCGGAAAAGCCTGCCGAGACTGCCCCGGCCGCCAAGACGCCCGGTTTCTTTGCGCGGTTGTTTGGGAAGAAGTAGAGGGTTAGGGGCTCAGACGCCGGAGTGATCCTCAAGTCCGCTCATGGCGAGCCTGTCGAACCACGGCCTCATGTTGGGCGTGGTTCGCTTGGCGAGCGAGGATTTGACTGGTGCCGACCCTTCGACAGGTCCGATTCATCGAGACTATCGACCTACAGTCGGAGCTCAGGACGAGCGGTAAAAGTGCCACATTAAAACGAGTGCCTCTAGCCCCTTAGGCCGAGGCTCCGTGGCAGCGTTTGTACTTCTTGCCGCTGCCGCATGGGCAACTGGCGTTGCGGCCGACCTTACCACTGCCAATTGCGGGGGCTGTCGCGCGATGGGTGTCGTTGATCGCCTTCATGGGGCTTTCTTTGGGAGCGGCCGTTGGCGCTTGGCGGCGGCCGCTCCCTTGGGCCGGTTGCTGGGTGAGCGATGCATGGAACACGGTGTGGACCACCTCCGACTCGATCGCCACTTGCAGGTTGCCGAACATCTTATTGCCTTCAGACCGGTAAACCACCAGTGGGTCCCGTTGTCCGTAGGCCTGTAGGCCTACTCCGGTGCGCAGGTTCTCCATGGCCGTTAGGTGCTGCACCCAGTGGGTGTCGATGGCCCGTAGCAGCAGTAACCGTTCGATGGTCCGCGCCTGTTCTTCTCCCACGTCGTGTTCCCGCGCTTCGTACACTGTCGCGGCGAAATCATTCAGGATCTCGGATATCTGGTCACGCTCCCACTCGTAGATCTGGTCTTCGGTGGCCAGTTCCGGGGGAAGGGGGCAGATCTGCTTGATATCGTCGATCAGACCGGCGGAGTTCCAGTCGTCGATGTGTTTTCCCGGCAGATGGTGATTCGCCGACTCGGCAAACTCACGGCGCAGCATTTCCACGAATTTGAGCTTAAGCGACTCGCCGCTCAGGGCCTCGAATCGGTCTTCGTAGATGACTTCGCGCTGTTTGTTGAGTACGTCGTCATAGTCCAGCAGGTGTTTACGCATGTCAAAGTGATAGCCTTCGACCTTGATCTGAGCGCCGGCTATAGACTTGGTGATGATCTTATTTTCCACCGGTGTCTCTTCGTCCAGGCCGGCCCAGCCCATGATCGCCTTGATACGGTCGCCGCCGAACCGCTGCATCAGTTCGTCTTCCAATGAAACGTAGAACTGGGAGCTGCCCGGGTCGCCTTGGCGTCCGGCGCGGCCTCGCAACTGGTTGTCGATGCGGCGCGCGTCGTGGTGCTCGGTGCCCACGACGTAAAGCCCGCCCAATTCAATGACTTTGCCGTGCTCTTCTTTCCAGCCGTCGCGACCGGTGTCGCTACCACCCAGCACGATATCTGTGCCGCGGCCCGCCATGTTGGTGGACACGGTGACAGAATCGAGGCGGCCCGCCTGGGAGACGATGATGGCCTCGTGCTCGTGGTTCTTGGCGTTAAGCACCTGGTGAGGGACTCCCCGCTTCTTCAGGCGCTCGCTCAGGTATTCTGAATCCTCCACGGATGTGGTGCCGATCAGCACCGGCTGGTGGGTCTCATGCAGAGCTGCGATGTCTTCGATGACGACGTTCCACTTGCCGTCTTCGGTCTGGAAAACGAGGTCTGAGTGGTCCTTCCGGTCCATGGGCACATTCGTGGGTATGGCCACAACTTCCAGCCCGTAGATCTTGTAAAACTCGTCTGACTCGGTGAGCGCAGTTCCGGTCATGCCGGACAGTTTTTGGTAGAGGCGGAAGTAGTTTTGGAGAGTGATGGTGGCGTAGGTGATGCTCTCGCGCTGTATCTTGACGTTCTCTTTGGCCTCAACAGCCTGATGCAGACCGTCGGACCAACGGCGCCCCGGCTGGAGACGGCCGGTGAAGTCGTCTACGATGACCACTTCGCCGTCCTGTATCACATAGTCTTTATCGCGGATCTTGTTGATCTCGGCGGTAAGAGCGTTCTCCATGTAGTGGACCTGGTGGTAATTCTCCGGGTCGTAGAGGTTGGGGGTATTGGTCCACTTCTCCATCTTGGAGATGCCTTCGATCGTCAGGGATATCGACTGGGTACGCTCGTCGATCGTGAAATCCGTTTCATCTTCCAGCCGGGTCACCAGCTTGGCGAAGCTCTGGTAGAGCTGGACCGGCTCTTCCGCCGGGCCGCTGATGATCAAAGGGGTCCGGGCCTCGTCGATGAGGATGTTGTCGACCTCGTCAACGATGGCGTAATGCAGGTCTCTCTGGACGCGGTTGGCCTTGTCCAGCGCCATGTTGTCACGTAGGTAATCGAAGCCGAATTCGTTGTTGGTGCCGTAGGTGATATCGGCCTGATAGGCCTCCGGGCGTGAGGCGGGGCGGAGGAACTCCATGCCCGCCGGAGCGTCTTTGACTTCGGGGTCGTAGATAAAGCTAACGTCGTGTTGAAGGCAACCTATGGTCAGGCCGAGGGAATGGTAGATCGAGCCCATCCAGACTGGGTCGCGGCGGGCCAGGTAGTCATTCACCGTTACTACGTGGACACCTTTCCCTTCAAGGGCGTTGATGTAGACCGCCAGGGTGGCCACCAGGGTTTTGCCCTCACCGGTCTTCATCTCGGCGATCTGGCCCCGGTGCAGGACTAGCCCGCCGATGAGTTGTACATCGTAATGGCGTTGTTTCAGGGTTCGCCGGGCCGCTTCACGCACCGTGGCGAAGGCCTCGGCCATGAGTTCTTCCAGGGTTTCTCCCGCAGCCAGCCGCGACCGGAACTCCTCGGTCATGCCCAAAAGTTCTTCATCGGTCATCTTCTGGAATTCCGGCTCTAGCTCATTGATCTCTTTGACGAAGGGAGCTATCTTCTTGAGCGCTTTTTCGTTGGGGTCGCCAAGCACTTTTTGGAGCATGGATACCATGGAAAATCAGACCTCTTAGATCGGTCCCCTGATGGGCCGATGTTCTATCTATGCCGGATGTCTTCCCGCGTCAGACTGCTAGGTACGGCAAAAACCAGTTATATTGTATCCAAACCCAACAGGGGATGCACGCCCTTCAGGGCTGATTAGCAGCCTGGAGGAGCGGACCAGACCGATTAATTGTTCACGAGGTGCGATCTCCGTCGCCTGGCCCTTTGGGTTAGACCCCGGAGGTTGGTTACACCGGAATGTTTCATCCAGTCCTGAAGCTCCGCCAATATTCGCCAGGGGGCTGAAAGCCCCACCAAGTTTGCGCTGCCTATCTGTACGGCGGAGGCGCCGGCCAGGATGTATTCCGCCGCATGTTCTCCGGAGAATATCCCTCCAACGCCGATGATCGGCACGTCCAACGCATCTGATACTTGATAGACGAGGTTCAGTGAGATTGGCCGCAGCCCCTCACCGGACAGGCCTCCGGTGATATTTCCCAGTACCGGCTGACGGGTTTGGGTGTCGATACGCATGGCCGGCACGGTGTTGCAGATGGTTAGAGCGTCGGCACCGGAGTCGATTGCCGCGCGGGCGATCTCGACGATATTGGGCACATTTGGGGCCAGCTTGGCCAGCACCGGTAGGTCCGTGTTGGCCCGGACTGCAGCCACTGCCTGGGCTGTGGAGGCGGGGCTGTGGCCGAAAAGAGACCCGTCTTCCACGTTGGGGCAACTGAGATTGAGTTCGATGGCGCGGTACCCGGTACCCTGGGCGGCCATGGCGGCCATTTCGCCGAACTGAGCAACGGTATCGGAGGAAAAACTTAGGATACAGGTGGCGTTCCACTGGTCCCAGCCAGGGGTCACGTCACGCATGGCTGCTTCGATGCCGGGGTTGGTGAGGCCGATGGCGTTCAGGAACAGATGGTCGCCGGTGTCCCAGGCCTCACGATAAGACTTGGGGAACCATTGCGGCTCAGGGTTGCCTTCCCTGGGCAGGCGGGTGAACGTCTTGGGGACCACTGCGCCCAGTTCGCCCAAGTCCATATCTTCGGTGATGCCCCTGCCGTAACCGTCATAGCCGAAAGTCCCGGAGGCAATCATCACCGGGTTGGACAGCCACAGATGATGGGGGTTGTTAGGGGCCAGATCTACTGCTAGGTCCAACCCCTGAACAGACTCCGATCTATTCGTCTCCCTCACCGTCTGCGGCGGCGCTTGGTTCGTCGGTCCCCTCCGCATCATCTTCTCCAAAGGACGGGCTCGCACCCTCTTCGCCCTCCGGGCTGAGGCCGTTGGTGCTAAGCTCCTCGCTCTCGACTAGATCCAAGTCGCTGGGTTTTTCGTCTTCGGCGGCTTCTTCCGGGACATCTTCTTGGGTCTAATTCTCGGAAACGTCCTCGTTGTCATCGAGCGCGTCTTCCACTTCTTTTTCCTCGTCCGCTTCACCGGAGTCCGTTGCCGAAGGTGAGTCGTCATTATCTACGAAGACATTTGGACCGTCGGCATCGGCTTTGCCGGGCTCCTGGTCGAAAGTGCCGTTTGAGCCGCTTTCGGCGGAGCCACTTGAGGCTTCGGTTGCACCCAGCCAACCGCCGGGGGAAACGGCGGCGATCGCCGGCGCCGGTTGGGGTTTCAGCAATTCCTCCATGCCGGGAATCTCCACCCGGGCAGGGATGAGCCGGCCGATGATGACGTTTTCCTTCAGTCCGGTCAGGAAGTCCTGCGCTCCGCTCACCGCCGCTTGGGTCAGCACCCTGGTGGTCTCCTGGAACGAGGCCGCGGACAGGAAACTGTCGGTTAGCAGTGATGCCCGGGTTATGCCGAGCAGGACGGGCTTGGCGGTGGTGGGTTCTCCACCCTCGGCCAAAACCTTGTCGTTCTGGTCTTGGAATTGGAATTTATCGACCATCTGGCCGGGAATGTATTCTGAGTCTCCGGTGGACTCCACCTGAACGCGGCGGAGCATCTGCCGGAGGATTATCTCGATATGCTTGTCGTGGATACCCACACCCTGGGACTGATAGACCTGTTGCACCTGGTCCACCAGGTAACTCTGCAGGTCATCTTTGCCACGGATGTGGAGGATGTCGTGGGGGTTCATCGGTCCGCTGATCAGCGGGTCACCGGCCCGGACAGTATCGCCGTCCTTGACCAACATGTAAGAAGAGGCGAGAATCAGATGCTCCCTGACCTCAACATCGTCCCAAACGATGGAGATGACGCCGGAGTCGATCTCTACCTTGCCTCCGATGTTGGCCACGACCTGTTCGATGGGTTCGCCCTCTCCGGACGCCGCAGCTTCGATCGCTGCTTCGGCGGCCTTCTTGATGGCGGCCTTGGACTTCCTCCCCTTGAGTGCGGGCGTGCCTGTGGCCAGGACCGTTCCCGGCTCCACTTCTTCGCCCTGGTCAACCAGGATTAGGCCGCCGTCGGGCACCGCATAGTCCTCGCGGAACTCCTCCCGGCTGGTCAAACGCAGGCGCCGGCCCTCTTCGTCCGCATCCAGTTCTACTGTACCGTCTATGTCGGCCAAGATGGCCGCGCCCTTGGGTATGCGGGCCTCGAAGAGCTCTTCCACCCTGGGCAGACCACTGGTGATATCCAGACCAGCGATACCGCCGGTGTGGAACGTCCGCATGGTCAACTGTGTGCCGGGCTCTCCGATGCTCTGGGCGGCGATGATGCCAACGGCTTGGCCCATCACCACTAACTTTCCTGTGGCGGGCAGCATGCCGTAGCAGGACTGGCACACGCCGCGGTGGGTTTCGCAGTTCAATGGAGACCGGACCGGTACTTCTCTGATCCCGGCATCGACCATAGCCTGGCCGATCGCCAGGTCGATCATCTGATTGCGCTCTACCATTATCTCACCGGTCTCGGGATGAGCGACCGGTGCGGCGGCCAACCTCCCGTTAACGCGCTCGGGTAGCGTTTTGGCTGTCTCGTCTTCGGGACGCGGTACGACCCAGAAAGTGTCGAGAGTCCCGCAGTCCTCTTTGAAAATTATCACTTCTTGGGCGATATCGATCAGCCGCCGGGTCAGGTAACCGCTGTCAGCGGTCCTGAGCGCGGTATCTGCCAGACCTTTGCGCGCTCCGTGGGTGGAGATGAAGTACTCTAAGGCGGTCAGGCCCTCACGGAAGCTGGACTTGATAGGCAGGTCGATGATTCGCCCTTTCGGGTTGCTCATCAGGCCGCGCATCCCAGCCATCTGTTTGATCTGGGAGATATTACCCTTGGCGCCCGAAACGGCCATCACCGCGATTCCGCCGTAGTTGGGCAGTTCCTCTTCGACGAACTCGGTGGTCCGGTCGGAAGCCTTGGTCCAGGCGTCCACGGTTTTCTCGTAGCGCTCTTCCTCGGAGATCAGACCCGAGAGAAATTGTTCTTCGAAGCCGTTGACCAGTTCGGTGGTCTCTTCCAACACCTGGGGTTTCTTTGCGGAAACCTGGATGTCGTTGATCGCGATGGTGATGCCTGACGTTGTTGCGTAATGGAAGCCCAGGTCCTTAACGCCGTCTAAGACCTCTGCGGTCTGTTCGTTAGTGAGCGTCCGGTAGAGGTTGGTGGTGAGATCTTTCAGGGCATTACGGTCCATCAAGATGTTTTGGAATCCGATCCGTTCCGGCAAAATCTCGTTAAAGATCATCCGGCCCAGAGTGGTTTCCACCCATTCTCCGTCGAAGTAGCGCACCTCGCGGACATGGATGGGAGCGTGCAGGTCTATCAGGTCCGACGCGTGAGCGATACGGGCCTCGTCGAAGTCGTTGAATCTGCTCCCGGCGCCGGTGCTGGTTTCCCTGATCTGTGTCAGGTAATAGCAGCCCATGACCATATCGAGCGTGGGCGCCACCAGCGGCTCTCCGGATGCCGGCGATAGCATATTGTGGGTGCTGAGCATGAGCTCTTTGGCTTCCAGCACCGCCATCCGGGACAGGGGCACGTGGACCGCCATCTGGTCTCCGTCGAAGTCCGCGTTGAATGCGGAACAGACCAACGGATGGATCTGGATGGCGTTGCCTTCGATGAGCACCGGCATGAATGCCTGGATGCCCAACCGGTGCAGCGTGGGAGCCCGGTTAAGCAGCACGGGACGGTCTTTAATCACATCTTCCAGGATGTCCCAGACCTCACCCCTAGCGCGCTCAACCATCCGCTTGGCGTTCTTGATGTTGGGCGCGATGCCCAGAATCACCAATCGGTGCATTACGAAGGGCTTGAACAGCTCTAGCGCCATGCGTTTGGGCAGACCGCACTCGTCCATCTTGAGTTCGGGACCCACGACGATGACGGAACGTCCGCTGTAGTCCACGCGCTTGCCCAACAGGTTCTGCCGGAAGCGGCCTTGTTTGCCGCGCAGCAGATCGGACAGGGACTTCAGCTTGTGGTTGTGGCTGCCCTGGATGGGGCGGCCGCGGCGGCCGTTGTCGATCAGCGCATCGACGGCCTCCTGCAACATTCTCTTTTCGTTGCGGATGATGATTTCAGGAGCGCCCAGTGACATGAGCCTCTTCAACCGGTTGTTCCGGTTGATCACCCTGCGGTAGAGGTCGTTCAGGTCGCTGGTGGCGAACCGCCCACCGTCCAATTGCACCATGGGGCGCAGTTCAGGCGGCAGTACCGGCAACACTGAGAGAATCATGTCCTCAACGCGGTTGCCACTCTTGCGGAAGGACTCCACCACGCGCAGGCGTTTGATGGCCTTCTTTCGGCGTTGACCGGACGTGGAATGCATCTCATTGACCAATTGGTCTTTGAGGGCTTCCAGGTTGATGGTTTTCAGGATGGCCAAGATGGCCTCGGCGCCCATGTTCGCTTCGAACACCTCGCCGTAAGCTTCTTTAAGCTCCCGGTACTTGGTTTCGGCGATGAGCTTGTGTACCCGGAGGTCTTCCAGTTCGCCGACCGCGGCCTTGAGTTGCTCATCCAGTTGACCTTCTTCCGTAGCCAACGCGTCGGCTACGGCGTCGATCTCAGCCTGGATGGCGATCGGGTCCATCTCCACTTCCGGTATCTCTAGCGGAGCGGGCTCGGCATCTTCGTCTGTGGCTTCTTCCGACGTCTCTTCAGAAACTTCGGCTACGGCTTCTTCGACCACGTCTTCCGTCTCGGCATCATCGGCCGCTTCTCCAGAGCTTTCGCTGGACTCTTCATCGGAAGCTTCGCCGGTGGGCGCATCGTCGCCTTCGAGTCGGGCTTTCAGTTCCTCGGTCCGGGCTTCAGCCTGCCGGCGGGCTTTCTTCAGTTCCAGGTCGAATTTGGCCTGTTCTAACTCGATGGCTTCCAGGCGCACGTCTTCGTCTACAGCAACAATGATGTGCTGGGCGAAGTAGAGCACCCTTTCCAAGTTTCTGGGGGACAGGTCCAAGAGCAGGCCAAGCCGGCTGGGCGTGGTCTTGCTGAACCAGATGTGGGCTACGGGCGCGGCTAAGCGGATATGCCCCATGCGCTCACGCCGCACCTTGGAGCGGGTGACCTCAACTCCGCAGCGGTCGCAGATGACGCCGCGGTAGCGGATGCGCTTGTACTTGCCGCAGAAGCACTCCCAGTCCTTGGTGGGTCCGAACAGGCGCTCACAGAAGAGGCCGTCTTTCTCCGGACGAAGGGTGCGGTAATTGATGGTCTCAGGTTTGGTTACCTCACCATGAGACCAATTGAGTATCTGTTCAGGGGATGCAATGGAGATGCGGATCGAGTTGAAGTTAGTCCCCGGCGTTTCCGCCCTATCTACCATCCTGACCATTAAATCGTCTCCAGCGCCTGGAATAGATCGGTTTCATCTGACATGCCCTGGGTGATCGGGCCTCGGTTCTCCTCGTTCAACAGCTCAACAGCCAGCCCCAAGCTCTGGAGCTCCTTGAGCAGGACGTTGAACGATTCCGGCACCCCGGGCTGCCCGATGGGTTCACCCTTGACTATCGCTTCATAGGTTTTTACGCGTCCGGCGACATCATCGGACTTGACGGTCAAAACTTCTTGCAGGTTATATGCCGCGCTGTAAGCCTCCAGCGCCCAGACCTCCATCTCACCGAAGCGCTGCCCGCCGAACTGGGCCTTTCCGCCCAAGGGCTGCTGGGTGATCATGGAGTAGGGGCCGGTGGAGCGCGCGTGAATCTTGTCTTCCACCAAGTGGATGAGCTTCAAGATATAGATACTGCCCACAGTGACCAACTGGTCGAAGTTCTCCCCGGTCCGTCCGTCGCTGAGTTCGAACTTGCCGAAAGTGGGCGGCGCGATGCGCCGTTCGCGGTGCACCGCGATGGCGGATTTGCGCAGCTCATCCAAGGTCATATCCTTGGCGTCGACACCGGCTACGTCAACGAGCCACATCCGGAGACAGGCTTCTTGAGCAGCCCCGAATTTCTTCTCGTCGAATATCTCCCGGGGGTTGTAGCCCTTCTCTTCCAGCCAGCGGTCCACCTGAGGGTAGTCAACCTCGGGAGAGCCGTCGGCCGGTCCGATGCTGGTCGCGCCGGCCTGTTCGGTGAACCAAACGCGGGCCAATGCGTCTTCGATCGCCTGGTCACCGGCGCCGTCGAAAACGGGGGTGTTGGCGCGGAAGTTCAGGCCGCGGGCGGCCCAACCCAGGTGGGTTTCCAGCACCTGGCCCAGGTTCATCCGTGAAGGAACACCGATGGGGTTCAAGATGATGTCCACCGGCGTGCCGTCGGCCATGTAAGGCATGTCCTCTTCGGGCAGGATCCTGGCGACCACGCCCTTGTTGCCGTGCCGTCCGGCCATCTTGTCGCCAACGGAGATCTTACGAGTTTGAGCGATCCAAACCCTGACGGCCTCGTTCACGCCCGGAGACAAGTCGTCACGGTTTTCGCGGGTCAGCACTTTGACGTCGATGACCTTGCCACGTTCCCCGTGGGGTACGCGCAAAGAAGTATCTTTAACGTCCCTGGATTTCTCTCCGAAGATGGCGCGCAGGAGCTTTTCCTCGGCGGTAAGTTCGGTCTCACCCTTGGGAGTGACCTTGCCCACCAGGATGTCCCCGGGGCCAACGTCGGCTCCCACCCGGATGATTCCCCGTTCGTCTAGGTCGCGCAAACTGGTTTCCCCAACGTTGGGAATGTCCCGGGTTATCTCTTCGGGGCCCAGCTTGGTTTCCCTGGCTTCCATCTCATGTTTTTCTATGTGGATGGAGGTGAAGTAATCGTCGCGGTAGAGACGCTCGCTGACGATGATCGCGTCTTCGTAGTTGTAACCCTCCCAGGACATGAAGGCCACCAACACGTTCTGGCCCAAGGCCAGTTCACCGTGGTCGGTGGAGGAGCTGTCGGCCAAAACGTCGCCGGCGGTCACCACGTCGCCCTTGGTGGCTATGGGGCGTTGATCGAAGCAGGTGCCCTGATTGGTGCGGGAGAACTTTATGACGGGGTGACGATGCGGCTCTCCGTCTTCATCGGTCACGACTATCTCGCGGCCAGTAACTGAAGTCACCACGCCATCGACCTTCGATAGGACCAATTGTCCGCTGTCCCTGGCGACCCGGCTCTCGATGCCGGTGCCGACCACGGGGGCCTGGGGCCGCAACAGAGGCACGGCCTGCCGCTGCATGTTGGAGCCCATTAGGGCCCGGTTGGCGTCGTCGTGTTCCAGGAACGGTATGAGCGCGGCCGACACGCTCATGATCTGCATGGGCGAAACGTCCATATAGTCAATCATGTCAGCCGACTCTAGGGTGTATTCCTCACCTACCCGGAGTTCTACGCGGTCTTCAACGAATTGGTTCAGGTGGTCTAGACGCGCGTTCGCCTGGGCGACGTGGAAGTCTTCCTCCTGGTCCGCGGAAAGATAGACGACCTCGTCGTCACCGGAGGCGACGAAGGGCCGAACGGGAATCATCGTGCTCTTGGGGAGCTGTTTCAGAGCGTTTATCTTGTTGGCCCCGATGGCACGGCCTTTGCCTACGATGGTTTTGCCGTTTTGGTCCAAGACGGCCTGAGTCACTGTCCGGCCCTTCAGGTCATCGGAGTCGTGAGGCAGGATTTTCAAGACCTTCCTATAAGGAGACTCGATGAAGCCGTAAGGGTTGATCCTGGCAAAGGACGCCAGGGAACTGAGCAGCCCGATGTTGGGACCTTCAGGGGTCTCGATAGGGCAGATACGGCCATAGTGGGAGAAGTGAACATCCCGCACGTCGAATCCGGCCCTTTCCCTGGATAAGCCACCAGGGCCTAGAGCAGAGAGACGCCGTTTGTGGGTCAACTCAGCCAGAGGGTTGGTCTGATCCATGAACTGGGATAGCTGTGAGCCGCCGAAGAATTCCCGCACTGCGGCGACCACGGGGCGGATGTTGACGAGCCCTTGCGGCGCGGCGGCTTCGGGGTCCACCAGAGTCATCTTCTCTTTGACCATGCGCTCCATGCGGAGCAGCCCCACGCGGACCTGGTTCTGGACGAGTTCGCCCACCGCTCTGACGCGGCGGTTGCCCAGATGGTCGATGTCGTCCGGACGGCCTTCGCCCTGGTTGATGCGGATCATGGTCCGGATAACCGCGACCACGTCGTCCAAACTTAGCGTCATCAAGTCGTTGTTGATGGCCTGTCCAAGTCTCCGGTTCAACTTATAGCGGCCAACGCGGCCCAAGTCGTACCGTCGGGGACCGAAGAAAAGGTTCCGGATCAGCGTCCGGGAGTTTTCCAGGCTGGGCGGTTCACCTGGCCTCAGGCGGCGGTAGAACTCGATCTGGGCGGCCGCGATGCGGCGTGCGGCGTCACCGTCGAAGTCTTTGTCTTCGTGGAGCCATTCCCAAAGCGAACGCAGGTCGTCTTCTTTGAAGTTCAGGTCCTTGGGTTCAAGGACGGGGTCCTTGTCCAAGGTCGTTTGCATGTAGTTGTGGGCCTCGTCGGTGTCGATATCGGAGAACAACGCCATCATTGTGTCGTCGTCGGCCACGCCCAGCGCGCGGAGGAACACGGACGCGGATACCTTGCGTTTCCGGTCTACCTTGACCGAGATGATGTCTTTCGAGCTGGTCTCGAACTCGAGCCATGCGCCGCGAGACGGAATCAGTTTGGCGGAACAGAGGTTCCGGTTGCTGATGGCGTTTCTTTCTAGGACAAAGTAGATCCCCGGCGAGCGGACCAACTGGCTCACCACCACGCGCTCCGCGCCGTTGATGATGAAGGTTCCGTTGTCAGTCATCATGGGGATGTCGCCCATGAAGATCTCTTGTTCCTTGATCTCACCCGTCTCTTTCATCACCAGGCGGGTTTTCACATAGAGGGGCTGGGAGTAGGTGATCTCCCGTTCCTTGCTCTCTTGTGGTGAGTATTTTGCGTCGCGGAAGTAATGTTCCAAGAAATGCAACTCGTATTTATTGCCGGTGTAATCGGCGATAGGAGAGATTTCTTTATATACTTCGTTCAACCCCTCAGTCTTAATCCATTCCCAAGACTGAATCTGACTTTGGATCAGATTGGGGATTTCAATTACCTGCGGAATCTTAGCATAGGACTTGACGGCGGGCAGTTGCGTAGGTTGCCCTTTAAGAGCAGGAGACAGAGCCATTTACCATTCTCCTTAGCGTGAGTGGACGAGATTGGCCGGTCGGCCGGTTGCCTGAGGCGCGGGTATATGCGGTGAAAGGAAATCCCGGGGAAGGCTACAAACAGGCGTGGTGAACGAATTCGTCACTTGAGGCATAGCACTAGTAAACCTCAATTATACTAGCATTCAGCACAATGTCAACGTAATAGCCCAGGAATTTCGGTGGGTCTCACCGAAGGGTTCCGGGGCCGATTTTTTGACCCGCGAATCCCTTCATTTCAGCCGCATTATGAGCTATCATCCAAAAGCGATATAATCTCCGGACGACAGTATTAAATAATCCGCCTATCAGTATACATCTATTGGCGGTGGTTCGCGCAGCGATGGTTCGGTGGCGAAATCCAGGCGGCGGGCATCCGATTCCGGGTACGGATACCGGCGCAACCGCGCTCGTGTGAAAGACTTAGGACTGAATGGCGAAATTCAATCTCGAACCTTCCAACTTGGTGCTTGCCGGGCGTCCGGTCCATTACGCCTGGGTGATCGTGGCGGTGGGCGCCGTCATGCGGTTGTTCAGTTCATCTTTCCGCTCTTCTTCCAGCATCCTTATTCCACGCTTGGTTGACTCTTTCGGCTGGAGCTACGGGGCCGTTGGACTCGGATTCGCCATCCAATGGATCGTTTCCGGCATGTTTGGGCCCCCGGCCGGTTGGCTTGGAGACCGGTACGGGGTGCGCTGGACCATGAGATTGGGCGCGGTCCTGTTTATCGTGGGCATGGTGCTTACCGGATTCATGCGCGAGCTGTGGCAGTTCTACCTGTTCTTTGGTGTGATCCTCAGCGCCGCTATGGGCATCTTCCAGGTCCCTCTGACCGCCGCTGTCACCCTATGGTTCCGAAAACACCTGGGCACCGGCATGGGGCTGCTCCAGTCATCGCAGGGTATCGGCCCATTGATCGCGGTGCCGGTGATGCTGGTGATCATCCAATTGTTTGGCGGCGGTATCGACGGGTTGCGGGCAGCTTTCTGGATCCCTGGCATCGTCGGCGGCGTGGTCATCCTATTCATGGTGCGTTTCTTCTACAATGAGCCGGCCGCGATCGGTGTAAGGGCGCTCGGAGCTCCAGAGGACGAGCCGATAAAGGCGGTGCAAACCGGGGAGATCGCCAGGGTCCGCACCAAAGTGTTCTTGAAACAGGCCCAGCGGACGGGCGCTTTCTGGAACCTGATCGGGATCCATTTTTGGGGCTGTGCCGGGCACGCCATCATCCTGGTGTACCTGGTGGCCATGGCCGAGGACGAGGGTGTTTCCACAGGACTGGCGGCTGGCGCTTTTGTGACTCTATCGGTCACCAGCACCATCACGCGGTTCGCGGTGCCTGTGATCGCCGACAGGATGGGGAGCAAACCGGCGATGGCAGGCTGTTTCTTCTTGCAGGTCGCGCCCATCTTCCTGTTGTTCTTCGCCCAGGAAGCCTGGCATTTTTATGCGTTCGCAGTGCTCTTCGGCATCGGGTTCGGCGGCGAGATGAGCGCGTTCCCCATCATTAACCGGCAGTACTACGGCAGTGGCCCCATCGGGACAACCTATGGCTACCAGATGATGGGCGCCGGAGTGGGGATGGCCACCGGAGCGCTGATCGGCGGCCAACTACGGGATTTCACCGGCAACTTCGATGCGACCATGGGGCTGTCTTTGGTCCTCAGTCTGGTTGGGGTGATCAGCATCATGTTGCTGCCCACCACCAAGAAAGAATTGCTGCCCGACTGGGAAGACCAGTTGCCCGGCGCGTCGCAGCCCGCCCATACCCATGCGGGCGACGATTAGTTAGACTGTTTCCTGCCGCTATTTTCCGCCCCGGCTTTCCCTTCTATTACCATGCCTCCAGCTATGTGCTAAACTCCGTTATCGAGTCTGAGTATGCTCGAATCAGCGTCTATTTCGGAGGGTGCGATAATGCTGGACCTGGTCATAAGAGGCGGACAAGTTGTAACTCCCATGGGAGTTGGCGAATGGGACGTTGCGGTCCAAGGCGAAAAGATCGTTGCGGTAGCCGCTCCGGGCGCTCTACCCGATGAGGCAGGCCGTGTGATCGACGCCAAGGGCATGGTGGTGGTGCCAGGCGGCATCGAGCCCCACGCCCACATATCCGCGCCCATCATGGGTCACGGCGACCTCAAGACCGCCCCTCCGGATGAAGTGAGCCGCGCCGCGCTGATCGGCGGCACCACCATGTTGATGGACTTCGCCATCCAATACCCTGGCATCGACATCCCCCAGGCGATCAAGGAACGAACAGACGTCTGGCAGGGTAATTCCTACGCCGATTACGCCCACCACTTGATGCTCTTGGGCGCCATTCCTCCGGAGATTCTGGGCTCGCTCCATGAAGCGGTGGAAGACGGTTTCCCCAGCGTCAAGATCTTCACCACCAACATTCGTCCCCCCGCCACCACCGGGGAACCGCGAATGGTCGGCACCGGGCACCTCCACGATCTTATGGAAGAGATCCAGCGCATGAACGCCATGCTGCTGGTGCACTCCGAAGACGACGATATGGTGCAGCACATGTATCAGAAGCTGGCCCGGGATGAACAGACGGAGTGGTACAACATGCACCTCGTGCACAGCGCCGAGTCGGAGGATGTTTCCTTCCGGCGAGTGCTAAGGGTCCAGGAATGGACGGGAGCTCCGGTCTACTTCGTCCATGTGAGCGCCGTTCAAGGAGTCAATGCCATCGCGGAGGCGCGGTCCAACGGCCGGCCGATCTACGGCGAGACCCTCCATAACTACTGCTGCTTCAGCTCCGACGACTATAAAGAAGAGAACGGTATGAAGTACCACACCTACCCGTCGTTGAAATCGGAAGACGACCGCCAGTCTCTTTGGAGAGGCATCGTGGAGGGCGGCCTCAGCACGATGGCCACCGACGAATACTGCACGTCTTGGGAGACCAAGATCTCAGGCCGGACCGTATCGGATGTGACCGGCGGCCACAACGGCGCCGAGGCTCGGATGGGCGTGACCTACAGCGAGGGTGTCTCCCGGCGCGGCATGTCGCTGCAGCGGTTCGTGGACGTCTCTTCGGCCAACGCAGCCAAGATCATGGGACTTTACCCGCGAAAGGGCGTCTTGGCTCCGGGCAGTGACGCAGATATCACGCTCATCGACACCAATTTCAAGCGCAAGCTGACCATGGACGATTTCCACATCACCGACTACAGCATCTGGGAGGGGTTCGAGGCCGACGGCTGGCCTGTTACGACCATCCTCCGGGGCAACGTGGTGGTGGACAACCGGGAGTTCAAAGCCGCCCCAGGCAGCGGCCAGTTCATCCCCAGGAAGATAGATACCGCGGTAACCAACCGCCCAGTAGCCTAACCGCCGCCACAGGCGGGTTTACTGGGGCGTCTATGCAGTCGCATTTGGCTGGTCTATGGTTGGAACGGTCTTGGCTAGGAGATATCAATGGCGCGAATCAGGTTGGTGCCGACGGAGGAGTTGACTCCAAGGCTGCGTGAGATCGCCAAGGGCGCGGAGGCCCATAAGCTGAACCCGCGCATCTTTCAGGCGGCGGGGAACCTGCCGGAGGCCTACGAGGCTTTCTGGGACTTCTACGGACCGCTCAAATTGGAAGGACTGCTGGCGCAGCGGCTCAAGGAGTTGGTACGGCTGAAGATCGCCGACCTGAACGACTGCGCCACTTGAAGGCTGGGCAGGGCTGTGCCGGCGGTGCAGCAGGGCATGACCGAGGAGATGGTTGCAAGTCTCGTTGATGTAGACACCGCGGACATCACCGAACGTGAGAAGCTGGCGGTCCGATTCGCCGAACGCATGGCCACCGACCACCACAGCATGGACGATAATTTCTTCGACGAGCTCAGGGCAGGATTCACCGACCCGGAGATATTCGAACTAGGCATGATCACCGGGCAGTTCATCGGTTACGGCAGGCTGATCTCCATCCTGGACCTTGAGAACCCCGAACAACCGGCGGCGTAAGAGGCCCCAATATGACCACAACTAGCAGCAAGACCGAAGCCATGCGGGAGCGGATCCGCAAGATGATTCCTGAGGGCGGGAAAGACGGCCCCACCCAGGGCGTGAACCACATAGCTGTGTTCGCCAAAGACCTGGAAGCGACCGCCAGGTTTTACGAAGAAATCATGGATATGCCGGTCGTAAGCGTTGCCCCAAACCGGGATTCGAACGAATCGACCCACATGAATGTGGCGATCGGAAATGGCATGCGCCTTTCCTTCTTTGACTTCCCCCACGTGCCACGCCTACAAAAGAAGGCGCCCGAAGGTGTGGGTAACGTCATGCATATCGCCCTTCCGATAGCCAGGAACATCTTTACGGAGATCAAAGCGCGGTGTGACCGGAACAAGGTCAAATACGAGGAAGGTGGCGGGGCGATCTACGTCAAAGACCCCAACGGCCTGGCCATCGAGTTGATGCCTTACGATTAATATTCTTTGATCTCGCAGCAAGCGTTGCCGGTAATCAGTCCTGCCCTAAATGCGGCTGGGGAGATACCGAACTGGTCTTTGAATGCCGTTGAGAAATGACTCCGACTGTTAAAACCGACTTGGCGCGCCACCTGTTCGATCGACGGCCCTCTGTTCTGGCGTAGTCCTGCCGCTTTTCGTATCCGAAGGTTATGAACGAAGCTTATCGGTGTTGCGCCGAACGCTTCCCGAAAACGCTCGGCGAATACGGACCGGCTCATCAATGCCCGGTCCGCCAGGGAATCGACCGTGTGGGCGGCTTCGGGGTGCTCGAAAATGGTTTCAACCGCCTGGGATAGATTGGGGTCTTCGAGCCCAGGTAGCCAGGGCAGCCGGCCGTCGGATTGATCGGACAGGCTCCGCAACAGGTACACGATGCATTGGGTCATGAGGGCTCTCGTTAGCGCGACGCTCCCTTCAGTCGCCCCACCCTGTTCGGCCAGTATCCCTTCGAATGCGCTCCTGACCTGGGGGTATGCCGAGAGGTCCGCCACGATCACCTCCCCCAAACGCTGAAACAGTCCTAGCGAGTCTCCGTAGGTGACGTTCACCATTCCGCACGCAACTCGAAATTCAGCTGATACGGGAGTTCCGGCGATCAGGCGGACGACGCCGTCGCCAGTAGGCGGAGCGTCGATGGTCCTCTCGGACTGAACGTCTTTCCCGCATTCCGGGGTGTGCTTGGCGCCATGGGGGACCACAGCCAGGAAGAACCGCTCCATCGGGTAGGTCGTGTCGTCCGGCAATCGGAGCAAACCGCTTCCCTGCATCACGAAGTGGAACTTGACGTTGGGCGGACCCGGCAGGTTCAGTCTCCATCCGGAACTGACCAGGCAGGTAGCAAATGGCTCAGAGTGGACCACGACGTGATCAAGTAACTTGTCTAGGAGCACGGAGAATATCCTATGGCGGAGCGCTGGCTCGGGGAAACCCGGACGCCAGAAAACATTTCCCAGACCACCGGGAACATGGGCCCGCCTATTATACCTATATCGAGCGGGGGGACAAAAGTTCCTCCAAATAAATAAAAGAGCAAATGGAGAGGAGATTATGGATTTCAACAAACAGGACACCGCAGTAGTTATCACAGACCCGCAGAACGATTTTCTCAGCCCGGAGGACGGCGTGACCTGGGGCCTGGTGGGGGCAAGCGTCGAGGAGAATGGAACGGTAGGGCATATCGACGACCTGTTCCGCACCGCCAAAGAGAAGGATTACAATGTTTTCATCTCGCCCCATTACTATTTCCCCACGGACGAGGGTTGGCAGTTCCGCGGAACACTTGAAAACCTGATGCATGAGATTGGGATGTTCGGCCGCCAGGGAGCGCTTACCACCGAAGGCTTTTCAGGGTCGGACGCCGACTGGTTGGAACAATACAAGCCCTACATAGAGGATGGAAAGACAATCGTCGCCAGTCCTCACAAGGTGTACGGATCTGAGACCAACGACCTGGTCCTCCAACTTCGGAAGCGGGGCATATCCAAGGTTATCTTGGCCGGCATGTCGGCGAATCTTTGCACCGAGTCTCACATGCGGGAACTGCTGGAACAGGGATTCGACGTCACCGTGGTGGCGGACGCAACTGCCGCCGCCGTACACCCCGAGCTAGGGGATGGTAACCAGAGCGCGCTGACCAATTTCCGTTACATGGCCAACGCTGTAGTGAGCACCGAGGAAGCTGTTTCGGCGATGTAACAGAGACCGACTCAGCATCAAAATCTCTCTTGCCAAGCAAAATGGGGCGTCCCGATTATTAGGGACGCCCCTTCTGCTTGGCCACTGCAAAGTGCGTTAGATTTTCCGCTCGTCCTGAGCCTGTCGAAGGGCCGCACTAGCCATACCTTTGGCGGTGAGAAAGGCTTACCCAGAGCGGTGGTTCGACGGGCTCAGCTTGAGCAATTTGTATTTGCCTCCGTGTATTCTTCCAATCGGGAGGCCGCTAGCAGCGCGACGCCCCCTTAATCTACCGGACTGCCTGCGAAATTATTTAACGCTTGGAATCTCCGCTAACTTCACGACAACCTCATTTTTGTGTACCCGCGATGAAAATTGAGAATCCGCCGGATCCTCGTTAAACGATAGTTGCATTTCGTCATGATCCATTGATTTTCATTTTTCAACGAGCGGCTCAATCATTTTCACCAAGCGGCTTGCTGCTTTTACCGAACCGATCTTGGTGCGGCTAAAAACGGACGGCTTTCGTGCCTAAAAGTGGGCAGCTTTTTTCAATCCCAGGACCCATTGGCATCAGGCGATGCTGCGTGACCAAATAGAGGGTGGTCTAGATGTAGGCGGATTTACCGATGCCTGGCACCTCGGTAGAAATATCGAGTATGTGATGTAAAGCGGGTGTTAAATCAAACGTTGGCAGACTTAATCAGAATCTCCTCGCCTGAGATGCGGACTTCGTAGGTTTGTACCGATTTCGTTGCTGGGCGAGTCAATGCTTCTCCCGTGACGACACTAAATCTAGAACTGTGGAACGGGCATATAACTTCGACATCGTCGAGCCAGCTTTTTGCGAGTCTACCCTTCATGTGTGAGCACATGTTATTGATCGCATGGAACGTTCCACCAACGTTGGCCAATAAAATCTGGTCTCGGTCTAGTCTCACGACGGTCATTTCTCCAGGTGCAACGTCACCGACTTCAGCTACTTTCACGAACTCCTGTTCGACCATAAAAACTTCCCCGATTAATACTGGATGATTTAGCATTGAGGATTATATGGGATTTGATCAGTTGCCGGAGGGTTACCTGGTGTCCTTTTTATATAGCGTTCTGTGGACGTCATGCTAATGCTTGAAGTTTGGCCGGAGACCGCTCCGAAAAAGGAGTGTGGGCACATCCTAGCCGCCGAAGATGTAAAATTAAAGGCGCCAAGTGGACTCGGATCTGGATAATCCTTAGGGCAATAGATTTTCTGATTCCTAGATCCGAGCGACCATCATCACCAAAAATGACTATAGAAAGAAGACTAAGTCCCGAAGAAGACGAGCTGCGGACAAAGCGAGCAGAGCTGGACGACATCTTCGACGGGCTAGCGCAGAACGAACTGGAACTGGAAACCATGAACGCAGAGATAAATTCCCTCTTCTCGACCTACAACGCCGCCGTCTTACCTAAAGTGGCCGAGGCAAAGGGACTGCGGGCACGCATAGCTCAGGCGATATACGTGCTGGACCCGACCGATACTGCCAGGTCGGAATCCCAAGAAGCCCGATCATCAGCAGATGAAGCTGAAGGGGGTTCGCCAGGGGATATTGTCAAGATCACCACTTGCGTCACTAGCATCAACGACTGCCGTGCCAGCGCGTTGGAGCAGCAGTCTCTAATCAATGAATATTTTAAAGGTGAATACCCCGCCAACACCTTGGTTGAAATCACCGCTTTGGCGGAGCCAGAAGACAGGACCTGCCTGAGATGAGCGCAGTCTACAGTCCTCATGTCAAGTTCCTGCGTAAGTGGGGGACCAGGGGCGGCGGAGATGGGGAGTTCAGGTGGCCCCTATGCCTGATCATAGACGGCGCCGGCAATGTCTACGTGTCGGAATGTAGCAACGATAGGATACAGGTCTTCGACCCACAGGGCAGATTCTTACGCAAGTGGGGGGGCGAGGGCAGCGGAGATGGGGAGTTCATCCGGCCCCAGGAATTGGCCATAGACGGCGACGGCAACGTCTACGTGTCAGATCGAGACAATAATCGGATACAGGTCTTCGACCCACAGGGCAGATTCCTGCGCAAGTGGGGTGTTATTGGCAGCGGAGACGGGGAGTTCAGGTGGCCCCAGGGTCTGGGCATAGACAATGAGGGCAACATCTACGTGTCAGATCGAGGCAATGACAGGATACAGGTCTTCGACCCACAGGGCAGATTCCTGCGCAAGTGGGGGGGCACTGGCAGCGGAGACGGGGAGTTCAGGTGGCCCCAGGGTCTGGTCATAGACAGTGAGGGTAACGTCTACGTGTCAGATCAAGGCAACGATAGGCTCCAGGTATTTGACCCACAGGGCAGATTCCTGCGCAAGTGGGGGGTCACCGGCAGCGGAGACGGGGAATTCAGTTGGCCTCAGAGTCTGAGCATAGACAACGAGGGCAACGTCTACGCGTCAGATCGAGGCAATCACAGGATCCAGGTCTTCGATCCACAGGGTAGCTTCCTTCTCAAGTGGGGGATCAGAGGCAGCGGAGACGGGGAGTTCAGCCAGCCTCAGGGTCTGGCCATAGACGGTGACGGCAACGTCTACGTGTCAGAATATGGCAATAACAGGATTCAGGTTTTCGACCCAAAGGGCAGGTTCCTGCGCAAATGGGGGAGCGAGGGCAGTGGAGACGGGGAGTTCAGGACGCCCCAGGGTCTGGGCATAGGCATTGAGGGCAACGTCTACGCCTCAGATCATTGGAATGATAGGCTCCAGGTCTTCGATCCACAGGGCAGATTCCTTCTCAAGTGGGGGATCAGGGGCCGCGGGGACGGGGAGTTCAGCCAGCCTCAGGGTCTGGCCGTAGACGGTGACGGCAACGTCTACGTGTCAGAATATGGCAATAATAGGATCCAGGTCTTCGACCCACAGGGGAGGTTCCTGCGCAAATGGGGGAGCGAGGGTAGCGGAGACGGGGAGTTCAGCCAACCACAGGGTCTGGCGATAGACAGTGAGGGCAACGTCTACGTGTCAGATCAAGGCAATGATAGGATCCAGGTCTTCGACCCACAGGGGAGGTTCCTGCGCAAATGGGGAATCGGGGGCAGCGGAGATGGGGAGTTCATCCGGCCCCAGGGTCTGGCGATAGACAGTGAAGGCGACGTCTACGTGTCAGATCAAGGCAATGATAGGATCCAGGTCTTCGATCCACAGGGCAGATTCCTGCGCAAGTGGGGAATCAGGGGCAGCGGAGATGGGGAGTTCAGCCAGCCGCAAGGTCTGGCGATAGACAGTGACGGCAACGTCTACGTGTCGGAATATGGCAATGATAGGATCCAAGTCTTCGGTCGACAGGGCAGATTTCTGCGTAAATGGGGGAGGGAGGGCAACGGAGACGGGGAGTTCAGCCAGCCGCAGGGTCTGGCGATAGACAGCGACGGCGACGTCTACGTGTCAGATCAAGGCAATCATAGGATACTGGTGTTCAAACCAACCGTCTAGAAGGGCTATTCAAGGACACTCAACTAGTAAGGAGAACATCCGGAGGTTATGCAACGCACTTTAATCCAGGTATTTATCCGTCCAAACGCACGAGCGGGAAAAGAACCGCTGGAGCGTTAACTACTATCTAAATCAATCGCCCCAAGCTAAGAGGGGGTCCGATGATACAGTCTTCGTTGGTTACTATCCCAGCCCGTCGAGGCAAGGCGAGTCGTCTCAAGATGGGTCAGGCAATAAGAGTCATTAATACCCATGGCCAGCAGGTGGTTGACACCTGGGCATTTAACGCCGAGAACATGACAGAGTTCATGTCCATGGAGCATTGCCGGACTGACCTTGCCAGCATCATGGCTAGGGTAGGGGAATCTATGGTTACCAATCAGCGGCGGCCGATCCTGACATTAGTGGAGGATACGAGCGACGGTCTTCATGGCACCTTGTTGGCCGCCTGCGACCGCTATCGATATGAGAAACTCGGGTGCGCTGGGTACCACGATAACTGTACCGACAATCTTGCCGCCGCTTTGGCCGAACTGAGTTTAGTGCCTCCCGAAACGCCCAGCCCCTGGAACCTGTTTATGAACATTCCGGTGAGGGCGGATAATACAATTTCCTTCGAACCCCCAGCCTGCCGGCCCGGTGACTACGTGACTATTCGGGCGAAAATGGATTGTGTTATCGCCTTTTCGGCGTGCCCTCAGGATCTGGTTCCAATCAATGGTCTGGCCTGCACACCGACCGAGGCTCATTACCAATTGATTTAGTCGATTTGAGGAGGTTTACGCCATGGCCGACCTGATCTCAGAACAGTTACTCGATCAAATGGCCTCGAGTTGTTGGAAAGAAGAGAAGGCGGTTCATTGCCGTCCTCCCGTCCGCGTCGGTTTAGTTAACTTCAATGAAGTACCGCATTTCCAGGTAAATCCTAGACCGATTCCTGGTCCTTATTTTGGCTAGGGAGCCAGTCTGGCTGGGGCAGACAAATTGATTTTCACCCTTGGCGGGAAATTGATGAGCGAGGTGTCGGATGCCCAGCGATAATGAAGCACTATCAGGGTCCAAGACGGCCATGATCGTCGTTGATATGCAGAACGCCTTCCTCAGTGACGAAGGCTCTATGAACAAGGGCGGCATGGACATCACCGAATTGAAAAAAACAGTATTGCCGGTGAGAAGGCTGATTGATGGGTGTCGCAGCGCTGATGTCCCCATCATCTTCACTAGATATGTGCTGCGCGCTGATTACAAGGACGCCGGTCTCCGCTCGGTCCGACGGGCCAGATTTAAAGAGATCAACTCATTGGTAATGGGCACCTGGGACTCCGAATTAGACCCTCGGATGGACCAACGGCTGGAAGATTATGTTTTGGACAAAACCCGCTATAGCTCCTTTTACAATACCAGCTTGGAGGTCATTTTAAGGGGTCTGGGCGTCGATACCCTAATCATTTGCGGGGTTACCACCGAGATATGCGTTGAATCTACCATCCGTGACGCATATTTTCGGGACTTCAAAATCTTAGTGCCGAACGACGCTGTAGCCGCGATGGACATTGACCGTCATAAAGGGACTTTGGCTACTATTGAGTATGGCTTCGGTTCGGTTACGACATCCGCCAAGCTCATCAATGACTTGTTAGGTATTGCAGCCAAGTTGTAGAAACCATTAAAAATCCGCCGACAGACCGCGACATCGAGGACGCAATTTCCTTCCTTGGTGCTCCTATCATGATTCGATTGTTATCCCAAGAGCACTGAAGACGCAGGTGCTCCTTTGCGGGTTACTATATCAACAAAGCGGGTACTGGGGCTCTAGCCGCAGGCGGGTAATAGTCTTGCCCATGAGCAGTGACTCGACCTACTCCATTGCCAACGCTATTCTTGCATAGTGTCACCTCTCCTACTCCATTATGGATCGCTCGCAAGTAGTCGCAGACCATTTCGCCGACCGCGTCATGTGAGTGTGCACCGCCGCCATAAATTAGGCCGGTGGTCGAAAGGGCGAAATGGGGAGAGCAAATTCCAGGAAACTGGCATTGTGCTGCATTGCCTAGCCGTATAATCCAATTGTCGACGTCTAGGATGACAATTCCTGAGGCAATCTTGTATGTTGGTTGCGTTTGTTCAACCCACCACGAGCGGGTGTGTGCCACCATCAGCGGGCGTGTGGACTCACCATAAACTGAAAGGCGGGTAATACAACAGTTCGTCCTGAGCGTGTCGAAAGATGGGCATAAGCCATTCTTGTGGTGAAGATCAGACTAATCCCAGCGGGGGTTCGACGGGCTCACCACGAACGGATGGCTAGATGCTCCCTCGGTCCTTCCGGCGAAAGCCGGAATCCACTTCGCTACGGCCGCTCGTCTTGAACTCCAGCCGGAATAGAGAGCCTCCCAGATGCATCGGGAGCTTTTTGAAGGATGGCCGGTAGTACCTGTTCGATGCGGAGCAGGTGGTTCGACGGGCTCACCACGAACGGAACCAGGGGATGCCCACAACGGACGGACCAATGAAGGCCAAGCTATTCCATGACCCTACGCGGGAAAAACCTTTTTGCTGTCAAGTATGCGGGCCAGCTCCGCTATCCCGTCACGGATGGTTTCTATAGACGGGTGCCCGAAGCAGAGCCGGACGTAGTTGGAGCCTTCGCCGGTCGGCGAGAATTGGGAGCCGTTGTAGTAGCTGACTCCTTCTTGGAAGATCTCTTCTTGCACCGCGGCCAGGTCGGTGCCCTCGGGAAACTTCACCCAGATGTATAGCCCGCCTTGGGGAACGCTCCAGGTAACCGAACCGCCGAAGTTCTCTCCCAGGGCTGCCACCATGGCGTCGCGCTTAACGGCCAGAGCCCGGTTCTGTTCCTCGATGTGCTTTTCCAAGCCGCCCTTCATCAATTCGGCGATGGTCAGGGCGGTGAATTGGCTCACCGCGCCACCCGGTTTGAAGCTCCAGGCGCGTGCGATCACGTCTTTGGGGGCGACCAGGTAACCCATGCGCATCCCGGGGGCGATGATCTTGGAGAATGACCCGGCATAGATCACCCGGCCGGTGTCGTCCAGAGAGTGGAACGAAGTTACGTCTTCGCCCTCGAACCGGAGGTCGGCGTAGCAGTCGTCTTCGAAGATGGGGATGCCGTGTTTGCCGGTGACTTCTAGGACCTGCTTGCGGCGTTCCAGGCCCATCGTCCAGCCCAGAGGGTTTTGGAACGAGGGGATGGTGTAGAGGTATTTGACCTTCTTTCCATTTCCGAGCTGTTCCGTGATGACCGAGTCTAGGTCTTCGGGGATGATCCCGTCATCGTCGCACTTGACCGCAACGACATCGGCGCCGTAGCGGCGCATCTGGTTCAATGTGCCCAGGTAGACGAACTCTTCGACCAAAACCACGTCTCCGGGGTCGGTCAGGGCCTGGATCAGGATCCCGATGGCCTCGCCGGACCCTGATGTGAGCACCATGTCGTCGGCGGTCACACTCATATTGCGCTCACGGGTCAGCTTTTCGGCTACCAGCTTCCTCAGCTCCGGGTCGCCCGCGGCGGTAGAGTAGTAGGCCAGGTCCCGGCCCTCGCGCTCAAAACCGGCCCTGACCGACTCGATCAACTCCTCCAGTGGCAAATTGTCCGGGTCCGGATAGGCCACGGCGAAGTCGTACTTTGAATGCCGGACAGTGCCTGGGGTGGACTCCAGCGAATTCGCCGAGAAGAAGTTGTCGTAATTGAACTGATCGGCCATGGTTTACCTCTTGTTGTTGTGGCGGTTTGCGGTGGAAAAAGCTGACCGCGGAAAGCTGATAGCTGTCAGCTAAATCAGTACAATCCCTCATCGCTGAAGAACGGCTTGTCGGCGTCGGGGTTGGTCTGGCCCAGCAGGCGGTCGGTCTCTAGCAGGCAGGCTCGGTTCCAGAGGACCAAGATGGCGCGATCCACGAGGTTCTGGGGCAGGCTTATGCGCCGGCCGTGCTTGACGGCCAGCCAGCTAGCGTGGCCGGTGGCGAAATATTCTTCCATGAACGGGGTCGGCTCGGCCTCGGCGGACGCGGCTTCCAGGATGTCGGTGGGAGCGTCGGCGCAGGTCATCTCCGGGTCCTCTTCCGCCATCTTGAGGAAATTTTCTTTGGCTTCCCGGCTTATTGGTTCAGGCATAAAGGTCGTGTTGCTACCAAGATTTGGATTCGTGTTGTGTGGGGCTAAAAATAACCTTGGCGGAGACCGTAACGGCTCCGCCAAGGTTCTGTTGCTGCTGATCGATCTGAAACCTGCTGGTTTCTTGAATCAGAGATTGAGCTGGGGCACCAAGTAGCCGGACTGCTTCTTGTAGATCTGCAGGCGGCTGCGTTGGGTGTCCGCCACCATCAGGCGGTTGTTGGCCGTGTCCCATTCCACCGCGGTGGGCTGGGCGAACGTCCATTCCGGCTCGGTGCTGTGGACTTCCCGGCGGCGCTTGGCGTAGTCGGCGTTGGCGTCGACGGTCATCTGGGCCCATTGAGAAAGCACTTGGGCGTCACCCACCAGAGAGGTCAGGAACTGGCCCTCGGCGGTGAAGATATGCACCCGGCCCCGGTCCCAGCGGTTGGCGGTCCAGTCGCAGACATAGATGTCGCCATCTGGGTCCACGGCCACGTCGGTGGGTCCGCTGAGGTCGCCGCGTTTCTTGCCTGGCCGTCCGATCTGGGCCTCGAACTTGCCGTCGGCCGAGAACTTCTGGACGCGGTCGTTATTGAAATCGGCAACATATACTTTGCCGTTGTGATCGACCGTGAGGCCCCAAGGGGCATCGAACTGCCCTTCGCTAACGCCTTTATTACCGAAAGATTTGATGAAGGTCCCGTCGCTCTTGAACATCCGGACCTTATGGCTCCGGCTGTCGCTGACATAGACGGTGCCGTCTTTGGCGATGGCGATCCCGGCGGCCCCGTTGGGCTCTTTCTCGCCGGGCTGGACGGTATCGAAAGTACGGACCAGATTGTCGTCCTTGTCGAATACCGAGACCCGGTTAAGCCATTCGTCTGTGACGAATATCTCGCCCTGGTCGTTGGATGCGATACCGGCAGGCCAGATCAGTTGGCCATCGCCGTTTCCGTACCGGCTGAATTCACCCAGGAACTCTTCTTCGCCCCACTCGGCGCCGATGGTGAGCTTTGATATGCGCTGGCCAACGCCAGTGCGGTTCCAACCAACGTTGCTGATGCTCTCACTGCCCCGGTTGGCAACATAGACGGTGCCATCGGAAGCGAAGGTCATGGAGTTGGGCCAGTTAAAGCCCATTCCAGACTGAGCGCCGCGGCCAACGTTGTGGCTGTAGTCGTAAGTCCTGCCTGCCACTGTTTCCGTAAGCATTATATTCCTCGCGGACGGCGCGAACGCCGTCCGTATTGATTCGTGATTATCGACTGGCCCACTGGACCGGTCTGAACTGCCTAGGCGAAGATGGGCAACTTCTCGAAGCTGCCGTCCACGATGGGCTTGCCGTCCAGGCCCATCCAATCTTCCAAGACGGTGGTGTACAGGCCGCGGAAATCGTAATTGGGTACGACATCGCCCTGTTCCAGGTCCTCGGACTTCATGGACGGGAATTCGCTGTACTGTCCGCCCTTGACGTTGTCGCCGAACATGAAGGCGGCCCCGCCGGCGCCGTGGTCGGTGCCGGAACCATTGTCATGGGTCCGCCGTCCGAACTCGGTGAACATCAGGACTGAGACGTTGTCGCTGGCATCGTGCTCGCGGAGGTCATCCAAGAAGGCGTCCAGGCCCTCGGAAACGTCCTTCCACAGCTTGTCGGCCATTCCGGTCTGGTTGGAGTGGCTGTCGAAGCTGCCGTGGTCGACGTAGAAGATACGGGTGCCGAAGTTGGCCATGTGCACCTGGGCGATGCTCCGCAACTTCTTGGCGATGGAGGTGTCGGGATACTCAACGTTGGATGAGTACATCCCTGGGGCTTTGTTCAGGATGTCGGCGCCTTCCAGAGTGTCCAGGCCGGTCTGACCCAGGTAATCCATCACGGCGCTGCTGCCGACGGCCGGCGAGTACATCCGTGCGAAGCGGTCCAGGATCTTGGTCCGCTGTTCTTTCTCAGTGATGCCGGGGAGCAGGCCGTAGTTGTCCAGGTCATCGACAACCGCAACCGGGGTCCCGGGAAGGGCCAGAGCGCGGAACAAAGAGGGACCGAAGCTGACCGTGGTCAGTACGTTCTCTTTGCCGGGGTCCAGGTCGCGGGTGGCGCGGCCCAGCCAACCCTCGGTTCCCAGAGCGATGGGCTCACAGGTGTGCCAGATGTCCATCGAGCGGAAATGAGAGCGAGGGGACTTGGGGTAACCGATGCCATGAATGATGGCCATGTCGCCCCGGTCATATACCTTTTTCAGTGGTCCCATCTCAGGGTGGAAACCGACTTTGTCGTCGATCTTGATGACGCGGTCTTCGGCGATGCCAACCGTGGGGCGGGCGTCCCGGTAGATCGGATCGGCGTAGGGAATAACTGTGTTCAGGTAGTCATTGCCCCCCGACAACTGGAATACAACCAGAACCGGGTCTTTTTTTGTGCTAGTCATCTGTTAGTTATCCTCCTACGGATTAGGCGTACTGGTACTCGCGCAGCGAGACGATCAGTTGCATCAACTCGGATACGCGAACCGTGGATTGCTCGATGTCGTCGGCCGATTTCCAGGAGAAGTCTCCGCCTTCGCTAACGAAGCCGACCAACTCAACGTGGCTCTCGGGATTGACTTCCAGGGGACCCATCAGGTCCAGGGCGCCGTCGACCACGGCCTCAGGGGAAGTGTCGCCCTTGGCGATCATCCGGTCGACGATGTTCCTGATACCGGGGCGGGTAACGTCACCGACCAGTTCGGCGGTGAAGTTGACGCGGCGCATGAGTGAGCCGCTGTTGATCCACTCGGCGCCGGTGTGCCAACCCTCAACGGAAGGCGGGTTGAGCAGGTCCTGGCCCATATAGCTGGGCTGACGGGACAGGTCGCCGATACCGGGGGCGGGGAACTCGGCGCCGCCGACCATCCGAAGAGTTCCAACCACCACTTCGGTGGGGTTCTTCAGACGCTCGAAGCGGGCGCTCTTGAAGAAGTCGGAGTTGAACAGCACACGCAGGGTGGTACGCATGTCGTATCCGCTGTTCATCAAGGTGTTGGCCAGCAGGTCAACGGCTTCGGGGTCGCGGGGCGGGGTCACTGACCATGCCGGGACCTGGACCTCGTCGGCTACAAAGAAGCTGTAGAGGTGGCGGGCGATGAACCGGGCGCAGGCCGGGTCGTCGGTGATGAACTTGATGATGTCTTCGCCGTTGTGGTTGCCGGTGTGACCCAGGAAGGTCTTATCGGTGTCGTCGTGGTCTTCCTCGCGGTATTCGAAGAACCAGTCGTGACGGCCGATGGGGCCCCGGGGAAGTTTGGGCTCGATGGTCCAACCGGTGAAGGACCGGGAGCAGTCCCGGACATCGTCCTCGGTGTAGTTGCCAACGCCCATGCTGAAGAGTTCCAGCAACTCACGGCCCCAGTTCTCATTGACCGCGTCGGCGTGGTTGTCGTTGTTGTCCAGCCAGTAGATCATGGCCGGGTCTTTGGCCATTTCAAGGAGCAGTTCGCGGAAGTCGCCCAGGCCGTTTTTGCGGAATTTTACAATCATGTCCATGACGTCGTCGTAGTGGTCAACCTTTGAGACGCCGGTGGCGAAGATGCCGTGCCAGAAAAGGGACATCTTCTCTTCCAGGGGGCGCTTGGTGTTAACCAAGTCATGCAGCCATTCGGCGGCGCCCATGCCGGGGAGGGTACCGGGACGCCAGGTCCAAGGGTGGAAACGCTGCATCTCGTCGCGGTTGAGTTCTTCTTGCTCTTGGGTATCAAGAAGCTCTTCCACCGTGGCTTCGTAGCCAACGGCTACGCGAGCTTCAAGCTCGTCACGGCTGGCGCCGAATCCGGCGCGGCGCATAAGGTGGGCCATCAAGGCGATATCTTGGTCACTCATATTGCTCCTCTTATTCGGTGATGCCCCATATTTTGAGACATACCGTATTTATAGCCTGGGTATGGATAAGATCAAGGCGTAGCTCGACCTATACTTCTAGCCTCATATATTAGAGGTGCAGCCTTTTCGTTGTCAATGACTATCAAATAATCGTTTGTGAGTGTTGCGCTCTCGTGATATTGAGTCTGACCCTTCTCTCGCGATAGACTGCACTTCTGAAGTGCAAGCCAGAGAATAATCGTCCTAGAGAGGTCAAATATGCGGTTACAGGGGAAAGTAGCGTTGATCACTGGAGCAGCCCGAGGCCAGGGCGCCGAGGAAGCCCGGATGTTTGCCAAAGAGGGCGCCAAGGTTGTTTTGGCCGACGTGACCGACCAAGAAGGCATGGCCGTGGCGGCGGAGATAGCCGAGGCGGGAGGCGACGCGCTTTACGTGCATCTCGACGTGACCAACGAAGACGAATGGGACGCGGCGGTGCAGTCGGCGGTGGCGGCCTTCGGGAAGTTGGACATCTTAGTCAACAATGCCGGCATCTGGCGGCGGGGCCACGTCCTCGAGACGTCTTCAGACCAATGGGATGACATCATGGACGTGAACGCCAAGGGCGTGTTTCTGGGCACCAAGGCGGCGATTCCGGAGATGCGGAAGGCGGGCGGCGGGTCCATCGTTAATATCTCATCGACTGCCGGCCTGGTGGGAAGCAAGACCAGCGCGGCCTACAGCGCGTCCAAGGGCGCGGTCCGAATTTTCACCAAGTCCACCGCTGTGCAGTACGCGGCCGAGGGCATCCGGGCCAATTCCATCCACCCGGGTCCCATCGACACCGACATGGGAGATCAAGTCTGGCCCGACGCCGCGAGCAGGGAAGCATCGATCTCCAGGACTGCCCTATCCAGGATCGGCACTGCCCAGGACATCGCCTACGGGGCTCTCTATCTGGCCTCAGAGGAGTCTTCGTTCGTCACCGGCTCGGAGTTGGTTATTGATGGTGGAGTGACCGCCCAGTAGGTGGGCTACGCTCCCAGTAAATCAGCCAACGGCCCGACGGGCCCGATGTCTTCCAGGTTGTCCAACATCTCTAGAGTGGCGGCGGTGTTTTCTTGGGTGAGGGCCATGGCGGCGGTGTCGAGGAATTTGGTGTGGACCTCTTCTAATGTAGCGCCGCGCAGGGAGCCGGTAGTTGCGCGGTCGGCCCGCTGGGTTAGCACACGTCCGTCTTTCAGGTGGATCTCAACCTCGTGATTTGCTTCGGTCCAACTGGTCTGGCCCTCGAAACCGGCGTGACGTATCATCTCTATCTTGGGGATCAGCTCTTGGGCCTCGGGCCGCATCACCTGCTCGTCGGTGAAGGTCGACATGCCGACGCGGCCGTCCAGGATCTCGGCGGCCAGGCAGTACTGCATGCTGAACTTACCCTCCAGTCCCTCTTTGGGACGGGAGTGGATAAGCGACCGGGGCGGATCGAAGTCCACCCGGACCTCGATACGCTCGATGTTGGCCGCTTCCAACGCCTCCCGCTGCTGCATGGCGGAGACGGCGTCCAGGGCCAAGTGGGCACTGCCGCAACAGGGGTACTTCTTGATCTCGATACCCGACTCGATCATAAAACAGCGGCTGCCCAAAGACGCGGCCGCTTTCTCCGGGTCGTAATCGTTGCCCCCGGAGAAGGCCCGCATGAACCCGAACCGTCCTTCTAAGGCGTCGGTCCCGGCGGTGAACCCGCCTTGGACCAGCTTGGCGGCGGTGATGCCGGACTTGCAGGCGTGGCCAGCGTGGAAGGGTTTGGTCATGGTGCCGAAGTTCTGGCGCAGCCCAGAAGATTGGGACGCCCCCAGAGAGATGGCCATCGCTGTTTGTTCAACGTCAAGTCCCAGCAGGCGTGCTGCGGCGGCGGCGGCGCCCAATGCGCCCAGCGGCCCGGTTGGGTGCCAGCCAAGGTCGTCGAAGTAAGCCGTGCTGATGGCGTCGCCCACGGCGCAGGCCACTTCAAACCCCACCAGGTAGGCCAACAGCATGTCCCGGCCCGATGCGCCAATCTCTTCCGCCACCGGCAGTGCGGCCGGTATCAGCACCGCGCTGGGGTGGGTTTTCGTTATGAAGGTGATGTCGTCATAGTCCAAGGCGTGGGACATGGCCCCGTTGATCAGCCCAGCTTCCTGCGCGCTGGTCTTGAAGCCGCGCCCGATGACAGTCGCGGCGGGCTTGCCGCCCAGGTCGGCCAGATAGTTGACCAGCACATCGGCCAAGGGCTCTTTGGAGCCGGCCAGGGCGCACCCCAGGCAATCGATGATGGCGGCTTTGGCGGCACCGATCGCTTCGGGCGGAAAGTCCTCCAGGTTGGTGTTGACTACATATTCGGCGAACTTTTTGGTGACTTCCACAATGGTTCTCCCGCTGGGTAACTGACTAGAATCGATCGATTCAGTAAAACATGGTTGGCCCTTCAAGTAAATTGCCGGCACAGCCGAGCTTCCTGGGGGTGACTTATTCGCGGGTTGGTCCATTGCATGTGGAGAATCGGTCTATGAGTGGGGATAAGTGGGTCTGCTTGGTAGGATAACTACAGCCCGCTTGGGCGCTAGTCATCTTCGTACGTTCACAAGTTGTACTCACGTTGGCGGCGGCGTATCATTGCCGCGTAGGCCGATACCGTGGTCATTCATAAATCCCATCCGAAATAACGGAGCAGATATGAGTACTCAAATAAGAGGAAAAGACCTGGTTGTTGTTAAGGGAACGGCATCCCCGGATACCACTACCCAGACCCCTGGCATGATTCGCAGCCCTGGGATCGACAGCAATACCGCCGGGGCCAAGAAGATCTGGCTGGGCAAGGTGGAATGCGTTCCAAACACCATGGGGCCGCCCCACCACCACGGTGAAGCAGAGACCGCCGCTTACATCGTCAAAGGACATATCCGAGTCTATTTCGGCGAAGACTACAAAGAGTACATCGAAGGAGGGCCGGGAGATTTTCTCTTCGTGCCGGCCAACTTCAATCACATCGAAGGGAATCCCTATGACGAACCGGCCGAAGCCATTCTGTCGCGGGGTCCGGACAACATAGTCATCAACCTCTAACCCAAGTGGCCTATGGTCATAACGCTGATAGATAACCGGCCCGGCCAATCTCGGCCGGGCCGGTTGCGTTTACCGGCCGTGAAGCCGCCAAGGCCCGGATTGGAAGCCGATACAGGCTGTATACTAGACCCGGCGCACCCATACAGGTTTCCCCCGCGCAACATCAGCCATCACGCGGCCTCCGGTAGCCGTCGAACCAGGCGAACCCTCCGATTTGATCAAAGAACGAATAACACAGAAGATGCGGTTGCCCCGCAACATGTTCTACGGCTGGTGGATCGCGATCATATCCGCCAGCGTGGACTCACTCAAGCACGGCACTTTCAATAAGGGTTTCACCTCTTACCTGATTCCCCTCAGAAACGAATTAGGCATCGGCCTGGCCGCGGTGGCAACCGCTGAGATGCTTGGTCGCATGGAGGGTGGGCTTCAGGGCCCGCTGATGGGCTGGGCGACAGACCGCTTCGGTCCAAGGGTCATCCTGATGTTCGGCGGCCTTACCTCGGGTCTTGGGTTCATCCTGCTCTCATTCACCCAGAACTATCTATTTTTTGTAATCATCTTTGTTGGCCTCCTTTCGCTGGGTTTCCGGGCCGGGTACAACAACGCCACCATGCCGGCCATCAACCAGTGGTTCCGGCGGCACCGGGGCCTGGCCATGGGAATCGCAGGCATGGGCACGGCGATCGGAGGCACGGTGATTGCCCCGCTCATGGGATTCTTGGTGCTTGGCGCCGGTTGGCGTCCGGCGGCCTTCATCTCCGGCATAATCATCCTTGCGGTGGTTATCCCGATGTCGTTCCTGATCCGTAGGGATCCGGAGAGCATGGGACTGAGGCCCGACGGAGAGCCGATTCCCGAGAATGAGATCAATATCGGCTCGTCGACTTCGCTGACAGGCGATTGTCCCGAGATGGAGCGGCACGGAGCGGCCATCCTCCACGCAGGAGAGCCGGATTTCACCGCCCCGGAAGCCATGAAGACCCCTACATTCTGGATATTCGTGCTCGCGGTTGGCATGCGAAATACGGTGCATTCCGGGATCACGTTTCTGATGGTGCCCGTTGTGGTCTGGTTCCTGATGGGTTCAGGGCGGTCGGAGGACAGCGCCCAACCGATCGCCGTGGCCTTCATCGGCGTGATGTCATTCAGTCTGTTGTTGATGATTCCCATCATCGGTTGGCTGGGCGACCGGTGGTCCAAGAAAAAACTGAGTTCTGTGTGCATGATCGGCGGCGCGCTGTCCATGCTGGTCTTGGTGAACGGCTCAGGGAACATCTGGCAGGTGGTGGCGTTCGTGGTCCTTTTGGCCTTTTCGGAGACGGCCAACCCGCTGGCCTGGGCCATCTTGGGCGATTACTTCGGCCGACGCAGCTATGCGACTTTACGCGGCTGGCAGCACCTGCCTGACCAATTCATGTCGATGAGCACGCCCGTGTGGATGGGCGTCATCTTCGACCATACGGATAGCTTCAAATGGGCCTTGGTCCCCCTGGTGGTCATCTATGGGCTGGCGGCAGTCTTCTATCTGTTGATACCAAACCCCAGGACTCCGGCCAGAGTCCTGGCCTACCGTAGAGAGCAGGGTCTGGAATAGTCTGAGAGACTAACCGCCGGGATTCGCCATCGCTTCAGCGAAGCCCTGGACCGCTCCCTCCAACACCCAGTCCTCGACGCAGTACGAGATGCGGAAGTAGCCCGGCGTGCCGAAACCACGCCCCGGCACTACTAATACGTTGCTGTTCAGAAGGGTCTTGCAGAAGACCGCATCGTCTTCGATGGGCGCTTTGGGGTAGAGGTAGAAGGCGCCTTGGGGCTTCACCACATCGTAGCCAAGCTCTCCCAGGTGCTGGCAGAGGTAGTCCCGTTTCTTCTCGTAATACCCGGCGTCCACGCTCACACCCTGAAGGTTGCGGATGATGTGTTGCATCAGCGCGGGAGCGTTGACGAATCCCAGGGTGCGGTTGCAGAAAGAAAGCCCGGCCGACAGTTCCACTTTGCCCGCATAGTTGGGGTTCACCGCGATGTAGCCGATGCGCTCGCCCGGCAGGGCGAGGTCCTTGGCATGGGAGGTGACCATCACGCTGTTGTCGTAGTGGGGCAGTATCTGGGGGAAGCTCATGCCGTCGAAGATGATGCGGCGGTAGGGCTCATCGCTAATGATGAAAATCTCAGTTCTGTACTCGGCCTGCTTCCGCTCCAACAATACCGCCAGCCCTTTGATGCTGTCCTCTGAATAGACGGCGCCGGAGGGGTTGTTGGGGGAGTTGATCATGATCGCCCGCGTTTTGGCGGTCATCGCAGCTTCGATCGAAGCAAGGTCCGGCTGGAACCGGTCGTCGCAGGCCGCCGCCACCGCCACGCCGCCGTGGTTGTCGATGTAATAAAGGTATTCCCAGAAGTAGGGCGACAGGATTATCACTTCGTCGCCTTCGTTCAAGATTGTCTTTAGCACCACGTTGGCTGCCGCTGCGGCCCCGCAGGTCATGATGACGTCACCAGCGGAGAAATCCAGGCCGGACTCGCTTTTCAGGGTGTCGGCCACAGCTTGGCGGGTTTCCATGTAGCCGGGGTTGGGCATGTAGCGGTGCATCCCTGAAATGGGAGCGTTGGCGAGGCGGCGCAGCTCTTCGTGGAACTCCTGGGGCGGTTCCATCACCGGGTTCCCCAGCGACAGATCGAACACTTTGTCGGCCCCGATCTGGGCTTTAAGCGCCATACCCTCTTCAAATACGCGGCGTATCCACCCCCCCTCTTCCATGAACCGCCGGACCTTCTGAGAAACCGCCATTGACCTACCTCCGCCAGCATCTAAGCCGGGCCTCTAGGACCGGGCTAGGCGAGTGTAGCAATGGCGGTTGAGGGTGTCAAAAATCGAGGAATCTTCAGGCGAAATGAGGCATACTGATTGCCGTCCGGATACCTTAATCGATCACAACAGCAGGCGTCCTATGAAGGCCTCCGATGTTTAAATCCCTGAATGCCATTCAATCGGCCATCGTTGAAGTGGGGATAACGAGGCCCAAGCTAGTCCTAGTAGGGGCGCTGATCGTGACGATCGTGCTGCTTGTTGCGCTGGTCCTGCGGGTAACTGTCGACACAGATCCCGAGAACATGTTGTCGTCGTCCCATCCGGTACGGGTGCTGAACAATTCGATAGCCGAGGAATTCGGCGCCAAGAACATGTTGGTCTTGGGCATCGTCGATGACGAAGGCGTGCTGAATCCGGGCACGCTGGCCAACGCCGCCCGGCTGGTGGAGGACATCAAGGCGCTGGACCGTGTGGAATCCGAGGGAGTGATCAGCTTTGCGTCGATCACCGCCGTACCGGAGGGAGACCTTTCAGAGGCCGACGGGGACCGTATCGCCGCCGACATTGTCGGGAATCCGCTCCTCGGCAACCGGGTGATCTCCGAGGACGTCATGGCTCTTGCTATCTACATCCCATTGAAAGAGAAGGGAGACGTAAATGGGGTAGCGGCCGAGGTTGACGGTCTGGTGTCAGTCCACACCCTGGCCGGCGACGGAGGCCACTTTCTGGCCGGGCTGCCGCTGGCGGAAGAGAAGTTCGGGCGGGACATGTTCATACAGATGGCATTGTTGGCGCCACTGGCCGGCATGTTGATCTTCCTGCTGATGCTTTACTTCTTCCGCAAGTTGGTTTTGGTCGTGGCCGCCATGCTTGTGGCGATGCTGAGCGTGGTCTGGACCATGGGTCTTCTGACTGGGACGGGGTTCACCCTCCATATCATGAGTTCCATGATCCCCATCTTCCTCATGCCCATCGCGGTCTTGGATAGCATCCATATCCTGAGCGAGTTCTTCGAGCGCTATCCCCAGACCCAGGACCGGAGCACCACGCTGCGGCTGGTCTACAAAGAGTTTGGCCACGCCCATCACGTTCACATCGCTCACCACCGCCGTGGCCTTCGCGTCTTTGGCCATCGCGCCGATACCGCCGGTGCAGGTATTCGGCCTGTTCGTGGCTCTGGGAGTGTTCTTCGCCTGGCTTTTGACGATGCTCTTCCTGCCGGCGTTCATCATGCTCCTGGGCGAAGAGGGCCTGCGGCGCAGCATCAAGGGCGACGCCGAATCGGGGAGCAAGGCCCTAACGGGCGCCCTCCGGGGGATGGGCCGGTTTACTGTTGGGAAACCGATAATCCTGCCGGTCTTGTTCATCGTGCTGGTCATCGTGGCCATCCCGGGTATGATGAAGATATCGGTCAACGACAACCCAGTGCGTTGGTTCAAGTCGGGTAGCGAGATCAGACTTGCCATAGAGGCGGTCAACGACCTGTTCCCCGGTGTTTACAACGCGAACCTAATCATCGAGGGCGCCGGCCCGGCGACGTTAACCAGCCCTGAGATGGTTTCGCAGCTTTTGGCGTTGCAGGAAAGGATGGCTGAAGTTTCCATCGTGGGACAGGTCACGTTCTACGCGGACTTGGTAACGAATGGGGCGGGCCAGGACGCTGTCCCCAGAACGCAAGGTCAGATCGAGCGTTCATTGGACGCGGTGTTCGACTCATCGCAGGGCGCCTTAGCCAGCGCGTTGATCTCTCCGGATTACCGGAGGGCCAACGTCCAGATCTCCATGAAGAGCGGCGATAACAAGTCCATGCAAAGGGTGCTGGACGAAGCCGACGCCTTCCTGGCGGCCAATCCGTTTCCGGCTGGGACCAACGCCGAGTGGGCCGGTGAGACCTACCTGAACCTGGTCTGGCAGGACAAGATGGTCTCCGGCATGCTTAAGGCGTTCCTCTCCACATTCGCGGTGGTATTCGTCTTGATGATCGTGCTCTTCCGCTCGCTCCGCTGGGCAGTCCTGGCCATCCTACCCTTGTCTGCCACGATCCTGTTGGTCTACGGCGTGATCGGGTTCATCGGCAAAGACTACGATATGCCCATCGCCGTGCTATCCACACTGGTACTGGGCATCGCAATCGACTTCGCCATTCACTTCATCCAACGCTACCGGCAGTTGGTGGAAGAGGAGGGTTCTACGGTCCTGGCGCTGAAGAGGATCTACGAGGAACCGGCCCGCGCCATCACCCGAAACGCCCTGATCATCGCCTTGGGGTTCGTCCCCATGTTCTTCGCTTCGCTGACGCCCTACATCATAGTAGGCATCTTCATGGCGTCAATCATGGTCTTGAGCTGGGTGGCGTCGCTGGCGTTGCTGCCCTTGATCATCAAGCTGTTTCAGAGAGGAGAGGTGGAGGTGGTCGAGGCTTAGGCCCAATTTCATCGACCAACGTGGAGCTGTTCGGCAACGCAGACCAGCTCCATTCTGGTTATAGTTGCTGCCTGAACGGATTTCACGATGGAGGAGAACATGGACAGGGCTAAGTACGTCCGGATCTACACAGATGAGGCAGGAGAATCTCATTTTGAAGACCTGGAAACCGAGCTTATTTTCATGGAATTTGCTCCACCGGAAGCTCCTCTGGCGACAGCTCCGTTTTTGCCCTCCGCGAAGATAGAATGGCTGGGCGCTCCTCTAGGATGGGAGGGTGACGTGCCTCATCCAGCCCCCACCAAAAGTGTGTTTTTCACCACACAGGGCGAGTACGAGGTTACGGCCAGTGACGGCGACGTAAGGCGGTTTCCAGCTAGCGCGGCATTTCTTCTGGAGGATACCTGGGGCAAAGGGCACAGGACAACGGTTACCAGCGATACAGATGTAGTGATAATGGTTGTGGCAGTTGATGAACCGAAAACCACTGGTGTGTAAGGAGAAACCTGCCTCCGCTATAAGACCGTAACCTGCTCCGGCAAACCATCCTCCATCGTCCACCCAAATTCCCGCCCAAACTGGTAAACCAAACCGTAGCGCACCAACTCCATGTCCACCGGTTCCCTCAAGATAGAAGCCATGGACGTCACCGGCCGGTCTGCTATCCCGCAGGGGATGATGTTCTGGTAGTAGGTTAGGTCGGTGTTCACGTTCAGGGCCAGGCCGTGGAAGGCTATGCCGCGGCTGATCTTGACGCCGATGGCGGCGATCTTGCCTTGGCCGGTCCAGACGCCGGTGTTGCCGGACTCGCAGTTGGCGGTGATGCCCATCTCGGCCAGCGTGGCGATGACCACTTGCTCTAGCGCCCGGACGTACTTCACCGGTCCGCCCCAGTCCTTGAGGTTGACTATCGGATAGACGACCAACTGTCCCGGCCCATGGTAGGTCACCTGCCCGCCACGGTCGGTCTCGAGTACGGCGACGCCCTTGGCAGCCAGATCTTCTTCGGGCAGCAGCACATCCGACCCTTTGCTCAGGCGGCCCTTGGTGTAGACATGGGGGTGCTCCAACATCAGCAGGGTGTTGGGTTCCTGGCCCGAGTGGACCTTCTCCACCAGCGACAGTTGCAAGTCGTAGGCTTCCAGGTATTCCATATCTCCGAGCCAGACGGCACGGCAGAGGTTTGCGGGAGGCATGGTCGGTTAGAAATTCCTGCAGGTAATCTGGGTTACGAATCGTTCGGGGCCACTTCCCGTTCGTGGTGAGCTCTGTCGAACCATGACTGCGCAGAGGTCCTCCGACGGGCTCAGGACGAACGGATCGGCGAGACTGCGATTTCCGAAACTTGGCATTAGCCGGACTAGTAGGGTATCGGCCTAATAGATAGATGTGCCGGGGGCCATCTTCTGAAGTTTGGACTTCACCGCTGCCATGAACCCACTGGCCTCGGAGCCGTCGTTGATACGGTGGTCGAAGGCCAGGCAGATGTTCATCATCGACCGGATGGCGATGGCGTCATCTATCACCACGGCCCGCTTCTGGATGGTCTCGGTGGTCAGGATACCGGCTTGGGGGTAGTTGATGATGGGCCCGGAGAGGTAGGAACCCAAAGCGCCGGTGTTGTTCAGGGTGAATGTGCCGCCCTGGACGTCGTTCAAAGTCAGCTTCTTGGTCCGGGCGCGGTCAGCTAAGTCTTTGGCGGCCGCGGCGAGTCCGGCGATGCTGAGTTGGTCGGCGTTGTGGAGCACGGGGACGATCAGTCCACCGGGCGCGGCCACCGCCAGACCCAGGTTCACCCGATTCTTGAGAATGATCTTGTCGCCGCCCCAGGTGGCGTTCATAGTTGGGAACTCTTTCAATGCTTCCACCACCGCCTTGATCACGAACGGCAGATAGGTAAGTGAACTACCTTGCTTCTGCTCGAACTCGGCGCGAACCGAGGCGCGGAGCGCAACCAGGCTGGTCACATCGACTTCCACCGTGCTCCAGGCAGAGGGTATCTCGCTAACGCTCTTGACCATGGCCTCGGCGATCATGCGCCGCACGGGGGTTACCGTGATGTAGGTCTCTTCGCCGTCGGCTGAAGTCTCTCCGGCCGGTTGGCGGGCTGGGGCGGCGGCGGGGGCTGTGGCCGGGCCGCTCTCCACGAATTTCAGAACGTCATCACGTGTGATTCGTCCTCCCAGGCCGGTGCCTTGGACCTGCGACACATCGACCGAATGCTCCTGAGCCAATCGCCGTACGGCTGGGGACAGGCGTGTCGAGCCGGAGGGCGCGGGTGGAGCCGCAGCAGGGGCGGGCGTCACCGGAGCTGCTGGTGCGGCAGGCTGGGTCGCCGCAGCGTCGGCAGTGGTACCGGTAGGCTCCTCGATTTCCACGACTGCGCCGCCGGTTGGGCCGACCGGTGTTACGTTCTTTAGCAGATAGCCGGTGGTCCCCGGGGAGTCGGGCGCGGCAGTTTCAATCTCGATGGATGCGGTCTCCGGCTCGGCGCCCTCGGGGCTGTCGGCGGTGGCCACTTCGGCGATGGGCGCCCCCATGGGCAGAGTTTCCCCCTCCTCGGCGAGCAGCCGGACCACGGAACCATCGACCGGCGAGGGGACCTCCATGGTCACCTTGTCGGTGATGATCTCAACCAATGGCTCGTAACGCTTGACTGTATCCCCCGGTTTCTTGAGCCACTTACCGATGGTCCCTTCGACCACCGATTCGCCGACGTGGGGCAGTTCTATGGTTATCGACATAACTTAGTAGGCCGCCAGTTTGCGGAGACCGTCCGCAATCTTGTCCGCGGTGGGCATATAGGCGTCTTCCAGCGTTTGGGCGAAGGGCATGGTGGGCACGTCCGGCCCGCAGACCCTCATGATCGGGCCGTCCAGGTATTCAAATGCCTGACCGGCCGCCAGGGCTGCGATCTCAGCGCCCACTCCGCCGGTGATGTTGTCTTCGTGCACGATGGCCAGCTTCCCTGTCTTCTTCACTGATTCCAGGATCGTTTCGGTGTCCAGAGGGGTTAACGTTCGCAGGTCGACAACCTCCACGTCAATGCCCTCACCGGCCAGTTCTTCGGCACCTTCAAGGCAGTAGTGGAGAGTCAGGCCGTAGGACACCACTGTGATGTGGCTGCCGGTCCGTTTGATGTCGGCCTTCCCTAACGGCAAGGTGTACTCCTCATCAGGCACCTCTCCGCGCACCAGCCGGTAGGTCTTCTTATGTTCCAGAAACACCACGGGGTTGTTGTCGCGGATGGCCGATTTCAAGAGGCCCTTGGCGTCGTAGGGCGTGCTGGGCGTAACGACCTTGAGCCCGGGGGTGTGGAAGAAGTGGGTCTCCACGTTCTGGGAGTGGAACAGGCCGCCCCGGATACCGCCGCCATAGGGCATGCGGATGACCATGGGGACCTGTAAAGCCCCATTGGTGCCGTAACAGGTGCGGGCCGCCTCGCCAATCAATTGATTGATGGATGGCCAGACGAAATCGGAGAATTGGACCTCGGGGATGGGACGCATACCCCGGAATGCGGCGCCCAAGGCGATGCCCATGATGGACGCTTCGGCCAGTGGGGCGTCGATGACGCGGTCGTACCCGAACTCCTCAGCTAGACCCAGGGTGGCCAGGAAAACGCCGCCACGAATGCCAACGTCTTCTCCAATGACAAAGACCTTGGGGTCGCGGGCCATCTCTTCCCTGATGGCTTCCCGGACAGCTTCGATAACGCTTTTAACGGCCAAGATAACTCCAATTCGACGTTGTAGGGGTCTTACGGGCTATACACCATGTCGTGCAATCCAGACTCGTCCGGCGGACTCGATGCATCGGCGATGTCGGTGGCTTCGTCCGTTGCCTTGAGAACGGCGGCGGCAATCTCATCCACCTGCTTCTGGGTCAAGATCGTCTCATCGATCAGGGTCCGGGCCAGGGTTACAACCGGGTCCCTTTCGCGGGCCCGTTCCACCTCGCCCTCAGGCCGGTAGCGGCTGTCGTCATCGTCGGTGGTGTGGGACATGAACCGTTCCACCATCATCTCCAAGAGCACCGGGCCCTGGGAGCGGGCGTGGATGATGGCCTCCCTGGTTGCCTCGTAGCACGCGACCAGGTCCATGCCGTCCACCGTAAATCCGGGGAAACCGTAGCTCGATGCGCGGTCCGCAAACTCTTCGATGGCCATCTGGCTGGTCTTAGGCGTGGAGATGGCGTAGCGGTTGTTCTCACAGATGAAGATTACCGGAAGTTTGTGGATCGACGCGAAATTCATCGCCTCGTGGGTCTCGCCTTGGCTGGTGGCCCCGTCGCCGAAATAGACCAAGACCACGGTCTTCTCGCCGGCCATGCGGCAACCCAAGGCGTAACCAACCGACTGGGTGAGCCCGGCGGCGACCACGTTGGATATCTGGATGATCTTGTGGGGCAGGTCCGCGCCCTGAAGCGGGAACTGGCGGCCGTTGCTGTAGGGGTCCCCTGCCTTGCCCATGAATGACATCATGGTCTGGACCGGAGTCAGTCCGGCCGCGACCTTCAAAGCCAGGTCGCGGTAGTAAGGGAACAAGAAGCAGTCGCCGTCTTTCTCGGCTGCAAGCAGGCTACCCAATTGGGCGGCTTCATGGCCTTGAGAGGAGGCCGCGATGGGCACTTTACCCTGGCGGTTCAGCGCCCAGATGCGCTCGTCCAGGGACCGTGCTTGGACCAACCTGGTGTAATAGTCCACCAGGTCGGAATTCTTCAGTCCTTTGGGCAATCGGGTTTTGGCACGCGCCCCGTTGGCGCCATCGGCCTGGGTGGTGGTCGTCCGCTTCCTAGGCATCTATGCTCCGTTAGTCCAAACCTTTACTGGGGGTAGCCCGGCTAGTCCGGAAAATAGAACGGGGGATGCTCAGAAGCCCCCCGGTTCGAAACTTGATCATAACCTCAGCCGATATTTCGGTGGTGAATCTTGTGTCTGGCTGGTCACCCGATTATATATGGCGTAAAGGGGCACGGCAAATCTTCGCTGAAGCTGTCGTGCTTCGGTCTCCGTTGAAGAGACGCCGCCCGAACTCTCGATTTTAAGACGGGGGCGTTGGGCCGGAATCTGAATGTAAGATTGGCCAGTTTACAGTCATAATTTCAAAATAATAAAAAACGAAATTGCCTCGATTCACCATTGACATTTTCTCGAAGATGTTGCTAGTGTCCCAATACCGAGGGTGAGCGGTGCCGCAGCGCCGTCCCATCGGGACCAAAATCGGAAACGCCGGTGCTGGGGCAGACAGATAAATCCCACCCGGTCAAGATGAAGGCCGCTGCAGCAAGTGGTCAGTAGATCAAAGGTAAACAATCAAACGGAACGGGCCTGACCTAGGCCCGGCCGCGACCCCAAGTACCCGATCTGGCCTGGCGATTTTTCAATTAGGGCCTAATGTCCATGGGTGTTCTGTTGCCTTTTTTAGGTCTTATGGCCAGAGATCGGCTGAAACAACAGGTACCTGAACAAACGAATCCGGCCCGGTCCTTCCGCGGAAGGACCGGATATTTTTGAGTGAGGGCGATGATGAGGGGGAGGGCGTGGGAGCTGCAACTGGGGCGGGAGCAGACTCATGAGTGAGTCTACAGCCCGTGAGGTATGGCGGGCGGTGTTGGGAGATCTCCAGTTGCAGCTCCCACGTCCTACCTTTGAGACTTGGCTGAAGCCCACCGAAGGTGTGGCCTACGACGACCATGTGTTCGTGGTCGAGGCGCCCAATTCTTTCGCTGTGGAGTGGTTGGAACGCCGGATCTATCACGCACTCCAAAAAACGCTCAAAAAGGTGTCGGGGCGGGAATTCGAGCTCCGATTAAAGGTCAAGTCCGAGGGCGATTTCTACGCCGTTGAGCAGCAGGCCCCGGCTGCGTCTAATCAGGTAGTCAGCGCGACTCCAACGGCCCCACCGCTGTTCGAGATGCGGTCGTTCAACCCCAAATATTCCTTCGATTCTTTCGTGGCCGGGCCGTCCAACCAACTGGCGCTCAGCGCTTCGCGGGCCGTGGCGGAATCTCCGGGACAGACCTACAACCCATTGTTCCTGCACTCAGGTGCCGGACTGGGCAAGACCCATCTACTACAGGCCATCGGCAAGACCTGCGCCAGCCGCGGAATGTCTGTGCTCTACGTGACTTCCGAGCAGTTCACCAACGAGTTCATAACCGCCATTCGCAACCGCACTACTGAGGATTTCAGGCGCCGCTACCGCAGCGTCCAGGTGCTGCTGATAGATGATGTCCAGTTCCTAAGCGGCAAGGAACAGACCCACGAGGGCTTCTTCCATACCTTCAACGACCTGCATAACGCGGGGAACCAGGTGGTTGTCTCCTCGGACCGCCCGCCCCGGGAACTGGTGTCCATCGAGGACCGGCTGCGTTCACGCTTCGAGTGGGGTCTCATCGCCGACATACGGCCGCCCGATCTGGAGACTCGCATGGCTATACTGGCTGCCAAGGCCGACCAAATGAGTGTCGATATGGCAGATAGCGTCATCGAGTTGATTGCCAAGCGTGTCCATAGAAATGTCCGGGAACTGGAGGGCAGTCTGAACCGGATGGTGGCCTACTCTCAGTTGATGAACGTCAACATCACCTTGGAGTCGACGCTCCGGATACTGAACGAGATGGCCCCGGAGTCCGATGCCCGGTCCATCGACCCGCAGCGGATCTTCGAGCAGGTGGCCATCTTCTACGCCCTTTCCGTGGGAGACCTGATGGCCAAGAACCGCACCAAGAAGGTGGCCCTGGCCCGCCAGGTAGCTATGTATCTATTGATCTATGAACTGCAGCTATCCCCCACCCAGGTCGGGCGGCTGTTGGGCGGGCGCGACCACTCCACGGTGATTCACGGCGCCGGCAAGATAAACGGCGAGGTCACCGAGAACGGTCAGGTCAGGAAAGACGTGCTCGCCATTAAAGAGGCGATCTTCGCCTAGATAGTTGAGTGGTTGGTCTAACAGGACTTAGGCGTGGTGCGGAAATCCCCCTGTAGTCCCCCTTTACGAAAGGGGGACGTTGTTTTTGGTCCCCCGTTTTATGAAGGGTGGTTGGGCGGAATTCCGGACCGGCGGTGCCAGCCAGCGGCCGATGTGGGTCCTGCGGTATAGATGGAACGGCAGTCTCCAGGCGGCTTGGTCCAACATCAGGCGCACCATGATCTTGCTGCGCATCGGCGCGGACGCCAGGTAGGCTACGCCGCCAATCAGGGGAATCAGGGCCAACACCATGACCAACGGGGTATGAACGTTGGGCAACCGGCCCGCGCCTCCCTCCGGTTTACGCCCAAATCGAGCAATTTGGGCCTTGGACCAGAAGACCAGGGTCCACAAGAACCGCGCTAGACTTCTCATGCCGGGGACGGGCAGGGCGATGGCTACGCTCATAACAAGGTGGACGCCAAGGTGCTTAGTCGCTTCCCGGGCTGGTTCCGACGCCAGGCGGGTCCGCAGTTCGTCGGCTTCCTCCGGGGCGATCCGGTACTCCTTCTCCCAGCGGTCTATCCCGCTGTTCAAGAACAGTTCCGCCGCGGCGTCGGCCCCAGCCAATGAGCCCATCAGGTGCTGGAACCGCGCTTTTACATTCAGAAGCCTGTAGGTCCCGGCGATGAGGTGTCCGATCACCCGGGGCTCGGCGGCCTTCCAAGTATTGATCGCTTCCTCAGCGTGGTCGGTGGCGTGTATCAGCGCCTTCACACCATCGGCTCCGATACTGCTGGTGAGTGCGGCCTCGTTGGTGACAATGAAGTCCCGTAGCCGCGGGAAATCGATGTCGTCAAAGATGGGCAGGTTCCCGCTCTTCAGAGACGACCTGAATTGACCCGGCGCCGGAAGCAGGCTGATTACCGCCGATTCCAGATCGATGATCGTGTAGTCTCCATCGGCGGACTTGATCAGGTTGGTATGGGCGTGAGGATTTCGGGGATTCACTTGCCAAACTGACAGACCGGCCTGAGCGAAAATCTCGGACACTTCACCCATGAACTTCTGGGCCGGCCCGTCGTTTTCTGCAACCTCGCCGGGGATGAACTCGGTGACGAACCTGCAGTTCCCGTGGCCGCAATCGATGGTGGTCACAGGGGCGACCAGGTCTTTGCCGAACCGGTGTATCGTCAGGAGGCTGGCAATCTGGCGGCGGTATTTCCCGGCCTGTAGTGCGGCGCTGTTGGTTTCGTAAGGAAATTTGGCTTGAAACGCCATCCAATAAATCAGCCGGACCAACGGCGGAGGCGTGTAAACTTTTGTTGCCGTGCCCTGGACCGGGTCTAACACCACAACGCTCGCGATGGAACTCGCTACCTTGCAGCTCCCACAAGCCGCGACCGCAAGGTTCTCCTTGTTCTGCTGGGCTGACATCCACTGAGTGCGCCTGACGAATAAAAAGACGGGGATTATCACCATTAGCCAGAGCGCGCCCAGGAGATAACCGGCAGCCACGTCGCTGGGGAAATGGGCTTGAAGGTGGACCCGCGCAGGTCCGGCCAAAATGATGGTGATTCCGAACACGGCCAGCAAGGGAAAAAAGATTTTAGGTTTCAACTTGTAGTAAACCGCCAGGAACCCCATGAAGCCGAAGAATACCGTGCTGCCAAAGACATGGCCGCTGGGAAAGGCGGGATTCGGATTATCGTAGACCGCGGCAATGAGGCCAATTGTCACGCCAACACCGGTGAACACTACCGCCGGCCGGGTTTTTCCCAGCAACAGGAGGAACGTCACTCCCATCAGGCCATACACTATTCCGGGCCGTGGACCGGTGACAAATGAAACGATATTGAAGAACGTTGTCAGGCCCCGAAAGTCCCAACCGGCCACCCATTCCATGATTCTTATGTCCTGGGGCGGAGATGGGTTGTCCATGATCGCTTTGGTCACCAGGGAAAGCAAAACGGCTAAAACGCCGAAAGCCACCAACCAGAAGACAGTCCGCGTGTTCATCGCGGACCTCACCGTAATATCTTGACTTAATGTGGCCATTGCCCTTCCCCCGTGATAATGATTGCTGAGTTTTATTCGGATACTTGATATCTTAGATGTCCTTTTTGACGATGGGGTTTTTAGACCTACCTCTGATCGGACTTGGCGGTGTGCGGAAATCCCCTTCTTCTCGAAGGGGGTTGGGGGATTTTTCGGGTACAATAGCCCGATATGGGAGCTCTTAAATCACATGCCATCGTCAAGACTCACGAGCTGGCGCTGAAGGGTAAGAACCGCCCTTGGTTCATGCGTAAGCTGACCGACAACCTCCGCACCGCCACCAAAGGAGCAGGTGTGGAGCGCGTCTGGCAGGGGCAATTGATGGTCGGCCTGACTCTGGAAGATGAAGATTGCTGGCCGGAGGTTAAATCCCGGCTGAAAGACGTGTTCGGCGTCGCCAAGTTCTACAAGGCCTACGACCTACCCCAGGACCTGGACGGGCTTAAGGTCCGACTACCCGAACTACTGGAAGGCCGCAGCTTCGAAACTTTCCGTATCACCACCAACCGGGCCGACAAGCGGTTCCCGTTGAACTCGGAAGAGGTCAACCGTGACCTGGGCGCGTTCGTGAAAGACCTGACGGGAGCCCAGGTAAAACTGAAGGGTGCGGACCTATCGATTTATCTGGACATCCAGACCAAGGGGTTCTTGGTCTATTTCGACGAGGTGAAGGCGCACGGCGGACTTCCGGTGGGAGTCAGCGGCAAGGTTGCCGTGATGCTCTCAGGCGGCATCGACTCACCGGTGGCGGCTTGGCAGATGATGAAACGGGGCTGCCAGGCGATGTTCGTTCATTTTCATAGCTATCCCCTGGTGGACCGCACCTCCATGGAAAAAGCTGTGGACCTGGTGGAACATCTGACCCGGCACCAATACCAGTCCAACCTGTTCCTGGCGCCCCTCGGTGAGATTCAGAAGCAGATCATCCTGTCGTGTCCTCCGTCCTACCGCGTGGTGCTATACCGGCGGTTCATGGTGCGGATCACCGAGGTCCTAGCCAGGCGCAACCGCGCCAAGGCCATCATCACCGGCGAGAGTTGCGGTCAAGTGGCCTCCCAGACCTTGGAGAACATCGCTGTTGTCGACCAATGCGCCGGCATGCCCATACTCCGGCCCCTGATCGGTCACAACAAGGAAGAGATCGTCAATATGGCCCAAGACATCGGCACCTTCTCCACGTCCATCCTCCCGGACCAGGACTGTTGCACCCTCTTCGTACCCAAACACCCGGAGACTAGAGCCAGCTTGGACACTGTGCTGCGGTTGGAGGAGTCTTTGGCGGTGGACGAATTGGTGCAAGACGCGGTCAACAACGCCGAGCGCCAACATTTCGCCTCTCCGGAGGCCGCTGCGCCGGCCAAATAACCATGGCTGAGACGACCACCCCCGGCGGTCTGCCCAGAGTGGACGCTGCAAGCCGCGACCGGCTGCTGAAGGATGTCCTGAAAGGCGTCTCCCGGTCGTTCTACCTGACCCTCCGTGTTCTCCCCAAGAACTTGCGCGATCCCATCGGCGTGGCCTACTTGCTAGCCCGCACCGCCGACACCCTCACCGACCGCCGGCGCGCCGGATTTACTGGGGCGCGGTTGGAGGGGTTGATTGTTCTGCGAAGTCAGTTGGTGGGGCCTGCTGATGTTGGGGTGTTGCGTGGGCTGGCGTCCGAGTTGATGGACGGTGATCTGTCTCCGGAAGAGCGGGCCATGTTTGGTTCGTTGGTTGATTACTTCGCCTTGTTGGAGTCTTTGGGTGCCGCTGACCAAGAACATGTCAGATGGGTAGTGGACACGCTGACGCAGGGTATGGAGATGGACCTTACGGCCTTTCCCGCCGAGGATTCTGGCGAGTTAGCGTCATTGGCGACCGGTTCTGACCTCGACCGGTACACCTATCTGGTGGCCGGTTGTGTGGGGGAGTTTTGGACCAAGGTTACGGTTGCCCACACGCCTAGCCTCAGCGGGTGGGATGTGGCTCGGATGTCGGAGATTGGAGTGCGGTTCGGCAAAGCCTTGCAGTTGACCAACGTCTTGCGCGACATCCCTCGGGACCTGCGGGCGGGGCGCTGTTATCTCCCCGCCGACGAGTTGGCGGCGGCCGGGCTGTCTCCCAACGACCTGCTTGACCCGTCCAATGAAGTTCGCGCCAGAGAGGTCCTGATTCCGTGGATGCAGACGGCCTTGGGCCATTTCCAAGCCGCCGAAGAATACCTGCTTGCAGTGCCGCGCCGCTCGGCCCGGTTGCGGTTGGCCTGCCTTTGGCCCCTCTTGCTGGGCCTGGCCACCCTGGCGAGGCTGGCCCGCAGCGGCAGATGGCTGGACTCGGATTCCACCGCAAAAGTAAGCCGCCGCTGGGTCTACCGCATGATTTTTTTCTCACTGCCGGCCGTTTGTTCCAACACGTTGCTCAGATTCTGGATCAAACGCCTCCGACGCAAGGTGGAACGTCTGATCTAGGCCACACTCACGGCGCAATCCTGCGAAGCAACTGGACTGGCTGTGCCAGTGGTAGTATTAGCGGGCCTGCCGTAAAACTGTCATTCTGAGGAGCGCCGTAGGCCGACGAAGAATCTGTCAGACAGTACTTTGGCCGACCCTTCTCATTCTGCGGAAGGATCAGGGTGACATTAGGGGTGGGCCGCTCACACTTGAGAATTGGCGCGGCCGAAAACCTGGCGGTATTACCAATGATGTTCTTAACGGCTGGGCCTTAAAGAAATCATTCACGCCCACTGGAGCCTTAGATGGAATTCGGTCTTTTTGTAGAGTTCCCTTCACGGGAGGGGACCACCCAGGCGCAGATATTCAAAGATTCCATGGAGTTGATCCAAGCCGCCGAGGATTCGGGCTCAGAAGGGGTTTGGCTGGCGGAGTACCATTTCGATCCGGGCCGTTCCGTTTTATCGGCGCCGGTAACGGTAGCGGGAGCGGTAGCCGCCCGGACCAAGAAGGTCAAGATCGGTCTGGCGGTGCACGTTTTGCCGCTCCGGAACCCGGTCCAGATCGCCGAAGAGATCGCCACCCTTGATCACCTGAGCGACGGACGCTTGGATTTCGGAATCGGACGGTCCGCCTTTCCCCGGATCTACCAGGGATATGGCTTCGATTATTCCGAAAGCCGAGACCGGTTCGACGAGTGTCTGGAGATCATCCTCAAAAGTTGGACCGAAGAACGGTTCTCGTTCAAGGGAAAGTACTATCAATACGACGACCTCTGCGTGGTGCCCAAGCCGCTGCAGAAACCCCATCCCCCCATCAGGATCGGCGCCACCTCCGCGGACACCTTCGAGATGGTTGGGCGCATGGGATATCCCATCTTCATCAACCCCTCCCGAGTTGCCACCCTTCTGGACCTGAAGCCGTTGGTAGCCGATTTCCACCAGGCGCGTGAGAAGGCGGGCCATAGCGGCCAGGTCGACGTGGGGCTGAGAGTGCCGGTGTACGTGGCCGAGACGAAAGAGAAGGCTTACTCAGAACCCAAAGAAAGCACCATGTTCCAGATGCAGCGACTGATCAACGTGATCACGCAGTCCATCGGAGAAGCTGGTATCTCTGCTGGTGACGACCGTGCGGCCCAGGCCGAGCGTCTGAAGGCCATGACCTACGAAGACGTTTTGGCCAACATGGTGGTCTACGGCACCCCTGAGTCGGTGGTCGAACGGCTGCAGGAGCTTCAAGAAGAACTGGGCTTAACCCAGGTGATCTATGAGGTCAACTTCGGCTGCAACGTCCCCTTGGAACACCAGATAAAAGCTGTGCGATTGATCAACGAAAAGGTAGCCCCAAATTTAAACTAGCCGAAAGCTGACGGCTGATAGCTTACAGCCCGTATGGAGTGAAAGATGCCTAAATTCGTGCACGTTTACACCGGACCCGACGGAACGTCCGTGATAGAAGAAAAAGAGTTCGAGATGACGGAATTTCTTGATACCGAAGGCGCCCACGGGCTGGCCTCGCCCATCGAACAAACACCTGGAATCTCATTTCGCATGGTAAAGGCCGGGTATTTCCTGGATTTTCACACCGCTCCCCGGCGGCAGTACAGCATCTCGCTCACCGGGTCGGTGGAACTGGGATTGCCTGACGGCACCCTGAAGCAATATGGCCCGGGCACCGTGCTTTTGGCCGAAGACATGACGGGCACGGGCCATTCCACCCGAGTGATCGGAGAGGAAGACCGCTTCACCATCATCATCCCGCTTTCCGATTAATCCAATTTCAGACGGAGACCCACATATGACCCAGCAAAATCTGCTGCAGGGCGAGTTCAACCCCGCAGTCCCAACACGCATCGCCTTTGGCAACGGGAAGATAGACTCCCTGAGAGACGAAGTCCAAAAACTGGGCGGGAAACGGGTGCTGGTCCTTTCGGGACGCACGGTGGCGGAGAAGACCGACGCCGTCCGCCGCATCAACGACGGGCTGGGCGATATGTCGGCGGGGGTCTATTCCGGTCTGACCCAGCGGGCCCCGCTTTCCACTGCCGTTGAAGCCGCCAACCTGGCACTGGCCAGCGGCGCTGACACCTTAGTCGGAGTTGGCGGCAGCACTATCTCCGACGCCGCGCGCATGATCGCAGTCTTGATGGCCGAGGGCATCAAGACCGTGGAGCAACTCCGCCGGTTGGGCGAAGAGCAGGACATGATGCTCACACCCAACCTGGACGGCAAAGAACTGCCATTGCAGGTGGCTGTCCCGACCACGCTGTCCGCCGGCGAGTTCAACATGGGCGGGGGCAACGTGCTGGACGACCAGGCAGGCCATAAGATCCGGGTGCGCCATCCCCGGCTCTACGCCGACCTGATCATGCTGGACCCGGTGATGACCGAGGGAACACCCGACTGGCTGTGGCTATCCACGGGAGTGAAAGCCATGGACCACTGCATCGAGCGTTTATATTCCACTGGCAACCAGCCAGCCATCGACGCCCCGGTACTAGCCGCCGCCGAGATGCTTTTCACCCATCTGCCCAAGTCGCGGGAGTCGGACGGAGACCCCGAGGCGCGGCTGCAATGCCTGGTGGCGGCTTGGATGTCTATGATGGGAGCGCCCAACTTCGCGATGGGCCTGAGTCATGCCATCGGCCACATCCTGGGCGTGAAATACTCGGTGGGCCACGGCTACACTTCTTGCGTCACCCAACCATACGTGATGGAGTTCAACCGTCCGGCGTCCGCCGCCAAGCAGGCTCTGTTGGCCCGCTCTGCGGGAATCGACACCCGGGGCATGAGCGATGATGCCGCGGCAGAAGCAGCCGCCCGCGCCGTGGACGACTTCATCTTGGGTATGGGCATGCCCCACCGCATACGGGAACTGGAGATACCGGAAGCAGACTTGCCAGAGATCGCCAAGTTGGTGCTCACTGACGGCGGCACCCGCAGCAACCCCATTCCCATCACATCCGCGGAGCAAGTGATGGAGGTGCTGAGGGCTGCTTTTTGACGCAGATACGGTTGCTGGGTGGTAACGCCCCCATCCTAGCCTTCCCCCGCGAGCGGGAGAAGGGACATTTTGATTGCGGCGAAGCGGTACCTTCGACAGGCTCAGAACTAGCCGTTGGAAGGCCCGTAGGCGCGGGTTTTTAACCCGCCGTTGCACTAGGAGGCCAAACCCAATATTGGTGAAACAGAGATTTGACCCAGCTGCCCTTTCGCAGCTAGAGTCACAAGCCAGAAATCTCCACTCTGCAAAGCGAGTTCCGGAGGCCGTAGAACTGCTGCGCGAGGTCCTGGCGGCCAGGCTGCAAGTTCAAGGCGAGAGGCACTTCCAGACCATCAATGCCCGGAGTGGCCTGGCCCGGTCGCTGCGGGCTATCCATCAATATGATGAGTGCTTTTCGATCTACTCAGATAATATCCGCATCCATCAAGACAAGCTGGGGCCGGAACACCCTCAGACTCTGAGGAGCCTCAGCCGCCTGGCAAACACCTACTTCGCCGCGGGCCGGTACCGGCACGCTCGGCTTATGTTCGAGGATATCCTGGCGCGGCGGGTCAAGGTCCTGGGCCGCGACCACCCCGACACCCTGCGCAGCCGAAGCAGCCTGGCCAACACCCTAGCTGCTTTGGACCGGCACGATGAGGCGGCGAAACTGCATCAAGAGATAATCGACGACCGGGTGCGGGTGCTGGGCTTGGACCACGAGAGAACCGAATTGAGCCGCAAGCGGCTAGCAACTTCCCGCCAAGCCGCTCGAGCCGGGTAAAATACTTTACAAAACGCTGGAGTCTGAATCATGAAATACGGTTTCACATTGCCCGGCCGAGGGCAGCTCGCCACTCCTGAGAGACTGGGCATCATCGCCAGGAAGGGCGAGGTATTTGGCTTCGACACCCTGCTGACCGGGGACCACATCCTGGTGCCCAAGAACATCTCATCGGTGTATCCCTACACCGAAGGCGGAGAGTTTCCCGGCTCAGGGTCGGGCGAGTCCATGGAGCAGATCACCTTGCTGTCCTACATCGCCGGTCAGACCAGCAAGATCCGGCTGGTGACCAGCGTGCTGATCGTCCCCCACCGCAACCCGCTGATCGCTGCAAAGTCCTTGGCCACCTTGGACGTGCTCTCCGGAGGCCGGCTGGTCGTGGGCGTCGGCGTCGGCTGGATGCGGGAGGAGTTTGAGGCGTTGGGCCTGCCGCCCTTCGAGGAACGGGGCGCCGTGACTGACGAGTATATCCGGGCGTTCAAGGTGCTCTGGACCGAGGACGACCCCCACTTCGAAGGCAAATACATCAGTTTCGACGACATCAGCTTCTTGCCCAAGCCGGTGCAAAAGCCTCATCCGCCCATCTGGGTGGGCGGTGAGAGCCGCCCGGCCCTGCGCCGCACCGCCGAACTGGCCGACGGCTGGTATCCACTGGGCTCCAACCCCACCTTCCCCATGGGCACGCCCGAGCAACTGAAGGCGGGACTGGAGCGGCTGGCGGGTTATGCACGGCGCTTCGGCCGTGACCCGTCAACCATCGAGACGATCTACCGGACCCACCAATTCGAGTTGCTGAAGCAGGCCGCCGGGCCGGACCGCCTGCCATTTGTCGGTGATGCCGACCAGATCGCCGGGGACATCCGCCAATACCAGGATATGGGCGTGACGTCCATGATCTGGGACTTCCTGCGGCAGACCGACGACCTGGATTCGATGCTGGGGTTGATGGAGGACTTTTCGACTCAGGTGTGGCCTAAGGTCTAGTCGCCCTTCCGCTAGTGGACGACTCTTTCCCGCTCTTCCTGAGCTTGTCGAAGGACCGCCGCAGGGCTAGTTTGTAGTCAATAGGAACTCGGCATACCCACACCGGTGGTCCGACAGGTCCGATTACATCGAAACGCTCGACCGACGGTTGGTGCTCACCATGAGCGAATCATCGGCGTAGCCGCCCATCCCGAGTTTGCGACGGCGGTGTTTCAACCGGTCCAAAATAACCCTTAGTCTCTGAACCCCTTGTTGTAGAGCTCCCCTAGGCGCGTCATCTGAGCAGGGGAGAAGGGTGTTAGGTCGATGCAACCGGCCATTTCCTCCGTTTCCGCTACGTTCTTCACTCCGGGGACGGTGGTGTGAATGTCTTCGTTCATCAGGCAGTAGACCGTTGCCGCCTGAGACAGGTTCTTGATGTTTCCGTCCAGCAGGAACCCCAGTTGGGCGGCGCTGGCCACGTCCTGCCGCAGCAATTCGTTGTCCGGTGGCACTGGCCGGTCTACTCCGGAAGTCAGCGCCCCGGCGGCGTGGGAGCGAATGCCGATGACCCCCATGTCGTGTTTCTTGGCCAGGAGGATGTTTTGACCGTTGTCGAACAGGTTAACTCCCGGCGGTGGAGGGCTTTGGGCGGTCTGGTTCAGCAGGTTGTAGTAGGCCAGCATGGTGTCCCAATCCCCGGTGTCCATGATCTTGTTTAGGGTAGGCACATCGTGGTCCATGGCCGATAGGCCGATGAACCGGGTCTTCCCCGCCTGCTGCACCGCTTGGTAGGCCTCCAACACCGGCCCCATGACATCATCGGCTGAGAGGGAGTTCGGAACGTCGCCACGGTTTTCCGTGAACCGGTTGTGCACATGGAGTATGTCCACGGAGTCGCGTTTCAGGAGCCGCAGGCTCGTTTCCATGGAGCGTTGGACTGCGGCGGTTGCGTTGGCTAGGTCATCGCCGGGCACCCGGACCTTGGTGCCGATGATCACCTCTTCCGACCGTCCTTCCAGGGCGATCCCCAAAGCCTCTTCCGCCTTGCCGTTGCCGTAGGCCGGCGCGACGTCGAAGTAGTTGATACCCAGGTCCAGCGCCCGGTGGACGGCACGCACCGCCTCATCACGGGTAGTTGCGCCCCAGACCTGCCCGATACCGCCGCCGCCGAATCCGACTCGGGAGACGTTGAGCCCGGTGCGGCCGAGTGAGTTGTATTGCATGTTTGCCTTCCTCCGGGGGCAAAATCCCCCTTGGTCCCCTTTTATGAAAACGGGAAATCAAAGCCCATCTTTCGCAAAGGGGATTGGTGGGAGTTACGCCGGCTCACCCTCGGCCAACTGAAAGTGGATGCCGTGGGAGCTGGCGGTCTCGATGTTTGCTGTTTTGTAGCCGAACGGGCTAGTGGCGGGAGCGTCGCCGCGCATTTCGTTGCCGCTGTCTTGGAGGCTCTTGAAGGCCGCGTCGATGCCGTCCACTCCCCAAGCCACATGCATCACGCCCGGGCCGGTGGCCTTCAGTTGCCGGGCCATGGTGGTGTCCTCTCGCAGAGGCTCAAAGAAGTCGACCAAGGTCTCGCCGATGCGAAATAGGATCGACTTGAAGCCCTGCTCGGTGAACTCGTCGGTGGATATGGGCTTGATACCGAAGCTTTTCTCCATGTAGGCCGCCATGTCGGCGATACTCTCCACCACGTAGGTCACATGGTGCACTTTGTTCAGCATGATTCACTCCATTCGTGTAAGTGGTCCACGGGATTGGCCGAAGCCTAGCCTGTTTGGCCGAGGGTGGCAACCCCTCAAATTGACGGGCCTGCCGGGCCAATCTATCATCGTGTCCCAAGAATAATTCGGAGCTTTGATCATGCCCACTTTCTCGTCCGATGGCGTAGACATCCATTACCAGGTGGCCGGCGAAGGCTACCCGTTGGTGTTGAGTCACGAATTCGCCGGCGATATCACCAGTTGGGAGCCCCAGGTGAACTTCTTCGCCCGGCGCTACCAGGTGATCACCTACTGTCACCGCGGTTACCCGCCTTCAGGCGTGCCCGACGAACCAGCCGCCTACTCCCAAGACATCCAGGTCGAAGACCTTTACCGGCTGTTGCAGCACCTCGGCATCGAACAGGCCCACATCCATGGACTCTCCATGGGCGGGACGCTGACCCTTGGATTCGCCATGGCCCATCCCGAGATGTGCCGTTCCATAACCGTGGCCTCGGCCGGCGCCGGGTCCGACGCGAGTGACCGGGAGCGGCTGGTGGCGTCTTGGCAGGCGCTCAGTGAGTCGATGATCACCGAGGGAATGGAGAAGTTCGCCGACAACTACGCAAGAGGGCCGGAACGGCTCCAATTCCTTAGGAAAGACCCGGTGGGGTGGGCCAAGTTCCACGCTGGGCTGGCGGCGCATTCGGCCCAGGGGTCATCGTTGACCTTCCGGGGCGTTCAGATGAAGCGGCCTACCATCTACCAACTTCAAGAAAAATTGCGGCAGATCAAGATTCCTACTCTGGTGCTGATCGGCGACGAGGACCACCCGTGCGTGGAGCCGGCCATCTTCATGAAGCAGAATATCCCGTCGTGCGGCCTGGCCGTATTCCCCCAGTCCGGCCACACCATCAACCTGGAGGAGCCTGAGCTGTATAACCGGACCGTCTTGGACTTTCTGACGGCCGTGGAAGCGGGGAAGTGGGCGGGTAGCTGACAGCTTTCAGCCATCAGCGCTCGGCTTTGTTGGGGTTGGTTGGATGAGAGCCGCGAAAATCCCCCCAACCCCCTTTAACAAAGGAGGGCTTTTGTCTCCCCCTTTCGTAAAGGGGGATTATGGGGGGTTTTGTTCGCCCCCCTACCCCTGTAACCCCGCGATCGCCTTGCGTACCTCTGCTTCGTCCGGGCTGCCTGGGCTGACTGCGTTCAACACGATTTCGTCTAGTTGCCCATCGAAACGTTCTTTCATCAGTGCGGGTATGTCGCTGTAGCCGCCGACCACGGCAAAGGCGTCGAGTATCTCGTCGGTGATCAGGTCGGTCATCTGGTCCCACTGCTGTTTCAGGGACATCTCGTGGAGCCAAACTCCCAGGTCCGCGAACCCCTGCACTTCCAAAATCTTGGAATAGCTGCGGGTTGAGCAATAAAAGGCGATCTGTTTCTTGACGGCCTCTTTCTTCGCGTCGATGGCTGCTTGATTGGGGCCAGTGATTATGAATGACGAGTTGCTCAGGTTGACCGATTTGGGGTCGCGGCCCGCCCTGGCTGCGCCGTCAGCGATGTTCGGATTGATGACCTCTTTCAGGTACTTGGGCGTGGTCAGGGGATGCAGCGCGATTCCGTCGCAGACTTCGCCGGCCACCCGGCAGTTGTAAGGGTTCACGGCGCTGATGAACACCGGCGGTGGAGGCTGGTCTGACTTCCCGGGACTAAAGAAGGGCGTCATCAACGAGAAGTTGTAGTGATCGCCGTGGTATTCCAGCCTTTCCCCGTTCTGCCAGGCGACCCAGATGGCGTGCAGCGACTGGACGTACTCCCGCATCCGCGGGCCGGGCGCGGTCCATTCGGTGGAGAATCGCCTTTGGATATGCCCTTTGACCTGCGTGCCCAAGCCCAGGCGGAACCGGCCTTCGGAGAAGTCCTGCAGGTCTCTGGCGGCGTAGGCTAAAACCATGGGAGAGCGGGGAAAGGCGATGGCCACCCGGGTCTCGAGTGTCACCCGCGATGTGGTCGAGGCCGCCAGCATCAGAGGCATCATGGGGTCGTGGGCCGCGTCCTCGGTGCAGAGGCCGTCGTAGCCCATGTCCTCGGCCCACTTGGCCTCTTCGGCGATGCCCTTCAGGTTGCCGGTGGTGAGGTGGTAGAGCACCTTGAAACCCATGGATGCCTCCCTCGTACGCTTTATGAAATGGTTACTTGGCTGTGAACCCGCCGTCCACTGCCAGTTCGGCTCCTGTTATATAGGATGCCTCGTCGGACGCCAAGAACAATACCGCGTTGGCGACCTCCTCGATACGCCCTTCCCGGCCCAGAGGAGTCTGTTCCAGGCTGCCGCGCCGCTGTTCTTGGTCGTAGGCGATGCCCGAAGCCATGGGCGGCATAAATCCCGGATGCACCGAATTCACCCGGATATTGTCCTTGCCGTGGCGGACGGCCATGGCCTTGGAGAAGATCCGGACCGCGCCTTTGGAGGCGTTATAGGCGGGGTGGCCGCCGGCCGAGCCCACCAGGCCCATGATGGATGAGATGTTGACGATGGAACCGCCCCCGGCCTCCAGCATCTTGGGGATGGCCGCCCTGGTGCCCAAGAATACACCCTTGGAGTTGACCTCCATGATCTTGTCCCAGGCGTCTATGCCGGTGTCGTCGGTGAACGCGCGGCTACTGATGCCGGCGTTGTTCACCAAAACGTCCAACTTGCCGAATCGGGAGACAGCGAGGTCGACGGCATTCGTCCAGTCGCTCTCTTGGGTGACATCCAACCGGACGAACAAAGCCTGACTGCCGGCCTCGGCGATCTGAGCCTCGACGGCCCTTCCTTCATCCTCCGAGATGTCTCCGATGACTACCTTGGCGCCTTCCCGGGCGAAGATCCTGGCCTCTTCGGCACCCATTCCCCTAGCACCACCTGATATCAGGGCCACTTTTCCTTCGAGCCGCATGCTTTTGCTCCAATCTGGTCCGATTCTGGTCTGATTACCGGGCCGTGAACCCGCCGTCCACCATCAGTTCCGTGCCGGTGATATAGGATGCCTCGTCCGAGGCCATGAATAGCACGGCGTAGGCGACCTCGATGGGCCGTCCTTCCCGTCCCATGGGTATGGCGGCCATGCGTGCTTCCTGGCTGCCGCCGTCGCCTCTGGGCCCAGAGGTTAGCATGGGGGGCATACTTCCGGGATGGACCGAGTTAACTCTGATTCCGTTCTTAGCGTGCTGGACCGCCGCCGCCTTGGTCACCAGCCGGACCGCGCCTTTGGAGGCGTTATAGCCGGGGTGAACGTATGATTGCCCGACCATTCCTGAGATCGATGAGATATTGATGATCGACCCGCCGCCGGCCTTCTCCATCTTCGGTATGGCGTGTTTCATGCCCAGAAAAACGCCCTTGGCGTTGATATCCATCAGCCGGTCCCAGGACTCGGTGCTCCGGAAGTCCGTCTCGCCACTGCCGCCGATGCCGGCATTGTTGACGAGGATGTCCAGCTTACCGAACTGGGCTACAACCTCGGCGACCGCACGCTCCCACTGGTCTTCTTGGCTGACGTCCAGCATGACCACCATGGCCTCGCCGCCAGCCTCGGCGATCTCTGCCTCCACTTTGCGGGAGTCTTCTTCACGGATGTCGGCGATAACGACCTTGGCGCCCTCCCTGGCGAAGAGACGTGCTTCTTCAGCGCCCATTCCGTGGGCGCCGCCGGTGATGATCGCCACCTTGCCTTTCAGTCGCATCTTCGTGCTCCTCAGTAAAAGCTATTTTGCCGTGAACCCGCCGTCCACGATCAGTTCAGTCCCGGTGATGTAGGACGCCTCGTCCGACGCCAAGAACAATACGGCGTTGGCGACCTCGATGGGTTCGCCTTCCCGGCCCATGGGCACGGCGGCGTTCATGGCCTCGCGGTTAGGGTCGCCCCGCTGAAAAGAGGTCAGCATCGGGGGCAGCATCCCCGGGTGGACCGAATTTACCCGGATGCCGCTCTTGGCGTGCTGCACGGCGGCCGCCTTGGTCACCAGCCGGACCGCGCCCTTGGAGGCGTTGTAGCCGGGGTGGATCGCTTCTTGTCCCACGAACCCCGAGATGGACGAGATATTAACGATGGCCCCGCCGCCGATCTTCTCCATCTCTGGAATCGAGTGTTTCATGCCCAGAAACACGCTTTTGGCATTCACATCCATCAACCGGTCCCAAGAGTCGGTGCTTGTTGAGTCCTTCTCGCCGCTGCCGCTGATTCCGGCATTGTTGACCAGGATGTCCAATTTTCCGAACCGGGCAACGATCGCAGCCACGGAACTCTCCCACTGGTCTTCCTGGGTCACGTCAAGCATGATGACCATCGCTTCGCCGCCGGCCTCGGAGATCTCGGCTTCCACCTTGCGGGCGTCATCTTCTCGTACGTCGGCGATGACGACCTTCGCTCCTTCGCGGGCGAACAACCGCGCCTCTTCCGCCCCCATGCCGTGGGCGGCGCCCGTGATCAAAGCGACCTTTCCTTCCAGTCTCATGGCTCCTCCCGGAATCTTTTAGGAATCTTGGTGTTATCCACCTTGGCTGGTGAGAGTGATAGCATACCCGAAGTTAACCTGGTGCGCAGTATGTCCGGAGCAGCGGGCTGATCACCGGACTGGTTTTCACCCTTTTATTTAATGACAGAGGCATCTAGGATAGTTAGGACTCCTCGATAAATAAATCTAAATGGAGTTGGTGTATGGAATCAAAGTTCGTTCAGGCCGGTCAGGTTCGACTCGAATATTTCGAGCAGGGTCACGGATTAGATACTTGGGTATTGGTGCACGGTTATGCATCATCGGCCGCCATCTGGCGTTACACCCTGGAGTTTCTCTCAGAGGAGCGTTTCCGGTTGATCGTTTTGAACAACCGGGGCGCTGGGAACTCTGACCGTGCGTCCGCTGACGGGCCATTCAAAGAAGAAGATTACTCGGTGGAGACCTTCGCTGAAGACCTTTTTAAGGCAACGGAAGCCCTGGGGCTGGACGGTTTCACTCTGGTGGGCCATTCCATGGGCGGAGCCACAGTTGCCCGCTATGCATTGGAACACCAAGACCGCATAAAGGGGTTGGTGCTGATGAACCCGGCGCCGCTCGACGGCCGTTCGTTGAAAGATGGCTGGGAAGAGGAACTGCGGGAGTCGCTAATCGGGGATGGACCGCCTGCCGGAGATATGGGGTTCGACGCCCCGCACGTGACCGAAGACTTCAAACAAGCGGTGATGGCCGACATAGCGCGAAACCCAGTTGAGCGTTTTATCGGCGGCCGGCGGTCCATGGCCGGACTGCGGCTTAGAGACCGGTTGAACGAGATAACCGTGCCAACGTTGGTCATGGGCGGCGACCGGGACACCACGGTTGGGGTGGACAACATCCTCGCGGAATACCAAGTGCTGCCCAAATCCAACCGGCACATCCACATGTTTCATGGCGCCGGACACTCTCCCAACGTTGACGTTGCCCGTTGGACCAGCAACATAATTAGCAATTTCAGCGACATGGCCTGGTCGCTGGACCTGCAGGCGCAGAGGAGCAGGTAGGGGGTGGCCAAAATCCCCCCAACCCCCCTTTCATAAAGGGGGGCTTTAAATTTCCGCTACCACAATTGGTCGC
>Ga0208568_1000016_pt1:0-15000 | contig 101270 bp, 80 predicted proteins | sample DeeseametaMP2969_FD_184165 | JGI IMG/M metagenome (GOLD analysis project Ga0208568, IMG submission 184165) | Marine microbial communities from the Deep Atlantic Ocean - MP2969 (SPAdes) | ecosystem: Environmental > Aquatic > Marine > Oceanic | place: South of Funchal, North Atlantic... | reverse complement strand
CCGTGGCTCGACCTTGGCTGGAAATCGATCGCCTCCAACATCAGCGATGTCGCCTCCATGGGCGGGCTTCCGTCCTATGCTCTGGTCACTCTTGGACTCCCGCCGGAGACCGAAGTCTCGGACCTGGAAGGTCTTTACGAAGGCATGCTTCAGATCAGCAACGAGTACGGCCTAGCCATCGTCGGCGGCGACATGGTCCGGTCCCCAGTGGTGTTCATAACAGTGGCGTTGACCGGCGCGATGCAGGGCCAGCCTATGGTGCGGACCACCGCCCGGCCCGGCGACCTGGTGGCGGTCAGCGGCCATCTAGGCAGCTCGGGCGGAGGGCTGAAGCTGATGCTTGAAGGCACTTCAGTAGAAGGCGAGGCGCCCGATTTCCTGCGGGAGAGCCACCGCCGGCCCCGCCCCGCCGTGGCGATTGGGCAATCCCTTGTCGAGTCCGGGATCACCACGGCCATGGACGTGAGCGACGGCTTGGCTGACGACCTTTCGAAACTCTGCCGGGCCAGTGGAGTTTCAGGGAAGATATTCATCGACCGACTGCCTGTGCATCAAATCTTAAGAGATCATTACCCAGAAGACTGCGTGGACCTGGCCCTGGGCGGCGGCGAGGATTACGTACTGCTATTTACCGGCCCGCCGGCCAAGGTCAACCATGTTGTAGCGTCGCTATCTGATGGCGCCGCAGTCATCGGAGAGATCTCAGAGGGGACGCCCGGCCAGATAACGGTGGTTGATGCCCAAGGAAATGAAATCCCTGCATCGAACCGGGGTTGGGACCATTTCGGCCAGACTCAACGTTAGGTCATGACCAACCCACTACGCATCGCATCAAGTGGCGCTGACGCTACTCAAGACCTGGGCCGGACCATCGGCGAAAACGCCTCGGCCGGAGACGTTATCCTATTGACGGGAGAGTTGGGAGCCGGGAAAACCTGTCTGACACAGGGGATCGCCCTGGGTCTGGGAATAGAAGGTTACGTGCGAAGTCCGACGTTCGTTCTGATGACGCGCCATCATGGCCGATTGACCCTCCATCACGTAGACCTCTATCGCATGGGGAGCGCCGCCGAAGCCTGGGACCTGGGCCTGGACGAACAGCTTTTCGGCGACGGAATCTGCGTCATCGAATGGGCCGACCGCGCAACCGAGTTGTTCCCGGAGGACTGCCTCTGGATCCACTTGGACTACGGCCAAGACCCTGAAACCAGAGAGATAACCTTGGAACCAGGCGTAGAAACAGAATATTCGCGCTTCAATAAACTACTAGGTTTACTGGCCGAAAAAGCCCCCCTTTCATAAAGGGGGGTTGGGGGGATTTCTCCCCCATACCCGCGGACCATTCATAACTAGAACAAGACTGAGATAAACACCGATGCTTCTGGCCCTGGACACATCCACCCGCTACGGAGGCGTGGCGCTCGCCCATGAAGACCGCGTCGTCGCCTCTCATACCTGGTACTCCAAGTACAACCATACCGCCGAGCTGATGCCGGCGGTGGTGCAAATTCTGGAGCGCGGCGACCTGAAGGCTTCAGACTGGGATGGGGTGGTTGTTGCGCTCGGTCCCGGCGGGTTCAGCGCCCTTCGCGTCGGCATCAGCGTCGCCAAAGGACTCGCTCTGGTGGCCAAGAAACCCATAATCGGCGTCGGAACGTTGGACCTGGAAGCTCATCCTTATATAGGGTCTGGCGCACCCGTCTGCGCGTTGCTTGAAGCGGGAAGGGAAGAATGCGCCACCGCCTTGTTCGGTCCCGACGGGGTTCGGCTCAGGGAAGACCGCGTCTGTAACGTTGAAAACCTGTTGGCCGAGATCGAAGCCGAAGTATCTGGCCCCGCCATCTTCTGCGGCGAGGGCGTGGTCCCTTGGAGAGAGCAGATCGCGAGTCGATTGGGCGAGAATGCACAGATCGTCCGGCCGATACCCGCGGCGAGGGTATGGGCTCTGGCGGTGGTCGGCCAGGAGAGATTGGCCGCCGGGGAACTCGACGACCTTACAACGCTGCAACCGGAGTACCTGCGCATGCCCAGTATCGGTGTGCCCAAGCGGCGGGACCGGCTTCCTCAAGGCGGCAGCCGGTCCCGGAAGCCGGTCCGGTAACAATGCCTGATTTCACCGCATTGATCATCGGCTGCGGGACCATGGGCTCCGCAACGGCCCGGCTGGTTTCGGAAGACGCCAGGTTCAAGCAAATAGTGGTCGCCGATAGAGACCTGCGACGCGCCGAACTCTTGGCCCGGAGCCTGGAAGGACCGGCTACCGCCATCGAACTGGACTGCCGCCGAGACGACCAGGTACTCCATTCACTGACTGGGATATCGGTGGTGTTGAATACGACCGGCCCCTTCAGCCGGGACACCTTGTCGCTGATGCGAACGGTGATCGAGGCCGGAGTGCCCTACGCCGACATCAACGACGACGTGGAAACCCTGCAAAGCGTCTTCGAGTCCGAGTATCTGGATTCATTGGCCAAGCACCGCGGCGTGGGCGTGTTGCCCGGTCTCGGAGCCAGCCCAGGCCAGACCAATGTGCTGGCCCGGCACCTGGCCGGCCGGATGGACTCTGTTGAAGAAGTCCGGTTCTTCATGGTGAATGACGCTACCTATCGGAGCGAGGCCGTTTGGCGGCACCGTCTGGCCCTCTTCGGGGAACCGGCACTACTCTACGATTGCGGAAGGTGGACTCAAGTCCCAGCGATGTTGGAATTCCAAGACGTTGCGTTCCCCGCCCCGTGGGGTAGCATTCGTTGCTACACTGTGGGACTGGAAACCGTGTCTATACCACAGTCTTTAAAAGGTCTGCGACATGCTTCGTTGTGGCGCGGGTTCTCGGACCCGGCGACAACCTCGATGCTAAAAACCCTGATCGATGCTGGGCTCGCCTCCCAAGAACCGTTGGAGGTTGGCGGTGTCTCGCTGACTCCGGCCGCCATGACGGCGGCGGTACTGGCAAAAATGCAGCCAGGAGAGGACGGCCCAGAACCCGGACGATTGCCCCGCCAGGTGCGGGTCAAAGGTTTTAGGGGCGGCGGGCCGGCGGAACTAACCATGACCTACTCGTTTCCGCCGGGAGACATCGCCTTGGCCACCGCTTCGTGCCTGGTGGTCGGAGCGGGACTCCTGGTGGACCGGGAACTGCCCAGCCCCGGAGTGTTCCCGCCCGAGGCCATGGACCCTGCCCCGTTCATGTGGGACATGGAGTCGAGGGGAGTCCATTTCAGGCTAGAAGATTCGGCAAGCACCCGGACCTGATACTCGATTGACTACGTAACAGAGATTTAATGATACGGACGAAAGTCCGCGTGGAGGAGATATGGAGCGCACTTTGGTGCTGGTAAAGCCCGATGGGGTACAGCGCGGCCTGATCGGCAAGGTCATCACCCGTTTGGAACGGCGCGGCCTGAAGCTGGTAGGCATGAAATTGATGCAGGTGGATGACGCTCTAGCGCGTCAACATTACGGCGAACACGTGGACCGGCCTTTCTTCGCCGGGTTGGTGGATTTCATCACGTCCAGCCCCGTTGTAGCCATGGCCTGGGAGGCGGAGAACGCAGTGGAAGCAGTCAGAAACACCATGGGCCAGACGAACCCTACAACTTCTCCGCCGGGCACGATCCGGGGGGACCTGGGTCTGGACATCGGCAGGAACCTGGTGCACGGGTCCGACAGCCCCGAATCAGCCGTGAGGGAGCTGGCCCTGTTCTTCACTGGAGCGGAGCTGCTGGAATACACGCGCGCAAATGATGGGTGGATCAAGGAGTAATTGCGGGATTTTTAGATGAACCCGAATCATGGTTGAAGGCAACCAGGGCGGGTCTCTGACCCGCCCTTCTTTCGCCCTAGGCAATTTCAAATAAAAAAAGCACGGAACACCGTGCCACTACGTTGCAATAGACCACGACAGGACCGGTCGCTACAAGATCCTGACCACCTGAGGGGCGCGGGCCCAGAGTCTCTCCAGGCCGAAGAATTCCCGTTCTTCCGGGGAGAAGATGTGCACGATCACATCGCTGCAGTCCATGAGCACCCAGCCGGAAGCCGCGGTGCCTTCGCGCCGGTGGATGGACAACTTGGACTGCTTCAACGTCGTGGCGATATCTTCTTCCAAGGCTTGGATCAGCCGTGTAGAGTCTGCGGACATCACAACGAAGTAGTCGGTGAAAGAGGCCAGACCTCGCAGGTCCAACATGACGATGTCGGCGGCAAGTTTCTCCGAGGCGACCTCGACGATCAACTGCGCGACTTCGGACGGTTCCAGTTGCTGGGCCTCCAGTTCTTGGCCTCCGGTTATTTGAATGATTAACGCGGGAATAATTACGCTGATTCGAGTATAGGCCAGGCGTGGAACCGGGTCAAATTCAGACGGTGGAAATGGGTCCGATACGGCTGATTCCGTCCCTGTCTGGATTGTGTTAATCGTTCAGGGTGGGTAGCCTCGTATGTGAAGTTATCTTTGGGTGGGGGAATGAGAGGAATCGATGGGCGTTACTGGACTGATTAGAAAACTGGCTTTGGCGGCGGGAATCATGCTGTTGGGCCTGGCGGCTGGCTGTGGCGGCAGCGACGGCGGCGGCAGCTCAAGTGACTCAGGTGGGTTGTTCCCCCAACGTGCAAATGTCGTTGGCAGCTTGGCCGCTTCCGAAGCGCTGGAAGCCATAGACCTGGACCTGGACCAGTTCCTGGACATGCTGTCGTCCGACTTTCAGGACGAAGGCGAAGGCTTTGACGAATTTTTCAGCATTGAACAATTCATGCCGGGTGGACTGTTCGGCGACATCAGTAGGGTTGATGTCTTCGCTGAGATAGCTGACAGCGATGACGTGGAATATTTCGGGTTATTGCTGAGCGGCAATTTCGACGAGGCCGTATTGATCGCGGCATTGGAGTCCGCTTCCGGCGACAACCTGGTGCAAAGACAATACAAAGGAAACAACGTCTATTCCCCGGAGGACGACCCGGACGAATTCGATCTGAGCGTGATAAATGGCTCCATATTCATGATTGGGTCAGGGGGCGCGGTAAATGACGTCATTGATATTGAGGCTGGCGACGCAGATGCAGCATCGGGTCCGCTGATCGCCAGTTTCAACGAACTGAGCGGCGGATTGTTCGGGTTCGCCTTTGAGATACCGGATGGGCTCACGGACGACCCCGACCTTGGCGCCATCTCCCAGTTAGGAGACCTCCCGATCTCTTTGGATTTCATCTCCGCGCTGGATTTCGTGGGGCTGGGTGGAGCTCTGGAAGACGGTTCATTGGAACTTACGGTGACCATGGATTTCACTGATGATGATGCCGCGGAATCGCTGGAGTCATTCATCAAAGGGATAGTTGCATTGGCCGGCGGTTTCCTGACTGACCCCAGTACGGCGGGCCTGCTTGATGGCCTGGAGGTCGACCGTGACGGAAGTCTTCTAACGATCGGGATAGGGATTCCATTGGCGGATATCCCAAACATTTTCGATGATCTTATCTCCCCCGCAAGCATCGAAACGTTAACGTCGAACGGCAGGCCCCCAGGAACACCGGAGATCAGGCTCCTTGCCTCGGCAATCGGAGAACCGGTCCCCGTCTTGAGCAACGTCACCCACGTCCGTGAAGGGCAGCGGGTGGAATACAGCGATGCGCCGCCCACCTCTGGGCAGCACTGGCCGGCGACGGCGCCCTGTGGGTTTTACCCAGATGGCCTGCCCGATGAGCGGGTCGTCCACAATCTGGAGCATGGCAACATCGTAGTTAGCTATAACATCACCAATCCAGCCCAGGTAACCGCGCTACGGCAGGTTTTGGAAGGTGTACGCCAGTTCGACGACTGGGGTGTAGCACGGTCGTACGACAAGGTCCCCGACGGCCAGGTGGTAATCACAGCGTGGGGACGTCTGCACCGGATGGACGGAGTGAATCCAGGAGAGATCGGTCTATTTTTTGAGGCCTTCGCTGGAGTTGCCGGTCCAGAGCGGTTCGAATGCTGACCTGATTCCCGGTGGCGAAAATGCACGCGAAAAAGGGGCGCCCCGATATTTCGGGGCGCCCCTTTCCCTAAGCCAGATACAGTCGTTTATAATTAAATCAATGATGATTACGTTTGCGGGAAACGCCCGTTGGCCAGACCGGGCCCCGGTCTCGATTCACACGTGGGATCACTAGGGAGGGTCTTGTACGATTCTGATATTGTGATATATTTAACAAAACAATTTTACAGCCCTGTTTTCAGGGAGGATTGTGCTTACGCCGTGCCTAGCGGCGGTTTGGTGTTTCCCAGGTGATCCCCGCGGTATTTGCCGCGTTGTTGTTGGCATCGAAAGGTTATTGGCTGATGGACCCATTAAAAGAACTGGCTAAGAAGGGGCTTTACTCGCCGGAGCAGGAACACGATGCTTGCGGCGTGGGCGTCGTCGCCAACATCAAAGGCCAGAAGACACACCAGATCATCGACGAAGGTGTACAGGTCCTGTGTAACCTCGGCCACCGTGGCGCCGCCGGGCGTGACCCGGAGACCGGCGACGGGGCCGGCATGCTTATTCAGACCCCAGACAAGCTTTTCCAACGAGAGGCCGCGGCTTTGGGCATAGACCTGCCCGGCGCCGGCGAATATGGCGTTGGAATGGTGTTCATGCCCCCGGAAGTCCACGCTGATTGCCGCGACATGATCGATAAAGCGATCGAGGCTGAAGGACTGAAAGTCCTGGGCTGGCGCGAAGTTCCGTTGGACCACTCCAAGATCGGCGAAGACGCCCGCGCGGTCTGTCCCAATATCGCCCAGGTATTCATCGGCATGGGACCCGAGATCAAAGACGCCGCTCACCTCGAGCGGAAGCTATTTATCGCCCGAAAATCCCTTGAGCATTCAATGGACGAGTCTGGTCTGACCGAAAACCAGGCAGACCGCTTCTACATCTGCAGCATGTCCTGCAATACCATCGTATATAAGGGCCTGCTCATGGCCCACCAGATATCCGAGTTCTATCTAGATCTGCAAGACCAAGACCTAGTGAGCGCCTTTGCGCTGGTCCACTCCCGCTTCAGCACCAACACCCTGGGCAGTTGGCGGCTGGCTCACCCCTACCGGTACCTGGCCCACAACGGCGAGATCAACACCCTCCGGGGCAACGTCAACTGGATGCACGCCCGGGAGGCCCAGTTAAAGTCCCCCTTGTTCGGCGACGACATGGCCAAGATCGCACCGGTCACCAACCCCGGCGACAGCGACACAGCCAGTCTGGATAACGCCCTGGAACTGCTCCAGATGACCGGCCGCGACCTAGACCACGCCCTGTTGATGCTCATCCCCGAGGCGTGGGACCAGCACGAGACCATGTCCCAGGAGAAGAAGGACTTCTACGAGTACCACTCATCCTTGATGGAGCCGTGGGACGGTCCGGCCATGATAGTGGCGTCCGACGGCCGGAGCCTATGCGCCCTTCTGGACCGAAACGGCCTGCGCCCGTTCCGGTACCTGGTCACCAAAGACGACAAGCTGGTGATGGCCTCCGAGACCGGAGTATTGGAGGTGCCTCCCGCCGACGTCAAATTCAAAGGACGGCTACAGCCGGGCCGGATGTTCCTGGTCAGCTTGGAACAGGGCCGGATCATCGGAGACGAAGAACTGAAACACAATCTGGCCACCAAGAATCCCTATGGCCAGTGGTTGAAAGACAACAAATTAACCCTGAACGACCTGCCGAAAGCGATGGAAGCCCCGGCCATGGAACATGCCGAGTTGGTGCGGTTGCAACAGGCATTCGGCTACAGCATCGAAGAGATTCGTATGCTAACCACGGTCATGGCCGAGCGCGGTACCGAAGCCATCGGCTCCATGGGCAACGATGCTCCACTGGCCGTGCTTTCCGACCAGAACCAGGTGCTCTATAACTACTTCAAACAGCTATTCGCCCAGGTGACCAACCCGCCTTTGGACGCGATCAGAGAGGAACTGGTCACATCGCTGGGGGCTTTCGTCGGAAGCGAACAGAACCTGTTCGACGAGACTCCGGAACACTGCCGGCAGTTGCGGCTGGAGTCACCCATCATCTCGGACCTGGAACTTAGCCAGATCAAGGCCTTGGACCGGGAAGGTCTGCGCACCGGCACGCTGTCGGCGCTTTACGACCGGGATGCCGGAGATGGCGCGCTGAAAAAAGCATTGGACGGACTGCGGAAACAGGCGTCCAAGTCGATAGAGGATGGCTGCTCAATCATTGTATTGTCAGACCGCGGCGCGGACAGCCGCTGGGCCCCCATACCCAGCTTGCTCACGGTCTCGGCGGTCCACCATCACCTGATCCGGGAGGGCACCCGCACCAAGGCAGCTCTGGTCTTGGAGTCTGGTGATGCCCGCGAAGTCCATCACTTCGCGTTGCTCGTGGGATACGGCGCCGGCGCCGTCAATCCCTACCTGGCTTTGGCCACGGTCCGGGATCTGGCTGAGAAAGGGGAGATCAACGGGACAAAACCCGATTACGCCCAGAAGAATTTCATCAAGGCCAACGAGAAAGGCGTGCTTAAAGTGATGTCCAAGATGGGCATCTCCACGGTGCAGAGCTACCGCGGCGCGCAGATCTTCGAAGCCGTGGGCCTGAATCAGGAACTGATTGACGAATATTTCACTTGGACATCGTCCCGAGTGGGCGGCATAGGTTTGGATGGAATCGAACGCGAAGCCTCAGAGCGCCATGACCGTGCCTTCGGGTCATCTCAGGTTGCGGCGGAGCCGGACCTCCAACAAGGCGGCGCCTACCAGTGGCGGCGGGGCGAGGAATTCCACCAGTGGAACCCGGACGCCATCGCGAAACTTCAGCACGCCGCCCGCACCGACAACTGGGACGCTTACAAAGATTTCAGCCGTCAGACAGACGACCAGACTAAAAAATTGGCCACGCTACGGGGCCTGCTGAATTTCAAACAAGACCTGAGTCCGGTGCCCATCGCAGATGTGGAGCCGGCCTCGGAGATCGTGAAACGGTTCGCCACCGGAGCGGCGTCATTGGGTTCCATCAGCCGTGAAGCCCATGAGACCATGGCCATCGCCATGAACCGGATGTCCGCCCGCAGCAATACCGGCGAGGGCGGCGAGGACTACCGGCGATACCGGCTGGATGAGAACGGTGATTCGAGCAGCAGCGCGGTGAAACAGGTGGCCTCGGGCCGGTTCGGCGTGACCGCCAACTATCTGATAAACGCCACCGATCTACAGATCAAGATGGCCCAGGGCTCCAAACCCGGCGAGGGCGGACAATTGCCCGGCCACAAGATCGACGAGTATATCGGCTGGGTGCGGAAGACCACGCCGGGCGTCGAATTGATCTCACCGCCGCCCCACCATGACATATATTCCATCGAAGACCTGGCCCAGTTGATCCATGACCTGAAGAATGTAAACCCCGACGCCAGGATCCACGTGAAGCTGGTGGCGGAGGTAGGCGTCGGGACGGTCGCCGCCGGCGTGGCCAAAGGCCATGCAGACGTGGTGTTGATCAGCGGCTACGACGGCGGTACAGGGGCGTCTCCCGAGTCTTCCATCAAGCACGCGGGCCTGCCATGGGAATTGGGCGTCGCCGAGACCCAGCAGGTACTGGTAGCCAACGGGTTGCGGAGCCGAATAGTCGTGCAGACCGACGGTCAACTCAAGACCGGCCGTGACGCCGTGATGGCCACACTTCTGGGCGCGGAAGAATATGGGTTCGCGACCTCGGCATTGGTGGTCAGCGGCTGCATCATGCTCCGCAAATGCCACATGAACACTTGCTCAGTGGGTATCGCCACCCAAGACCCGGAGCTCCGGAAGCAATTCGCCGGCGAGCCCGAGCATCTCGTTTCCTACTTCATGTTTGTCGCCGAAGAGATGCGGGAGATCATGGCCGAACTAGGCTTCCGGACTGTGAACGAAATGATTGGCCGGACGGACGTTCTTGATTTCCAGGACGCAGACGACCACTGGAAGGCTCAGGGGTTGGACTTCTCCCGTCTGCTGCACCGCCAGGAGTCCGGCGACGCAGATGAGCCGGTCTACTGTGATAGAAAGCAAGACCACGGGCTGGAAAAGGCCCTGGACCACCAGTTGATCGCCCAGGCCAAACCGGCGTTGGATGAACAGGAAAAAGTACAGATCGACCTGCCGATCTCCAATGCGAACCGGACCGTGGGCGCCATGCTCAGCGGCAAGATCGCCAAGGCATATGGCGAAGATGGCCTTCCGGACGACACCATCAATATCAACCTGACGGGCTCCGCCGGACAAAGCTTCGGCGCTTTCCTGGTCAGGGGCATCAACGTCAAGTTGACGGGCGACACCAACGATTATATGGGCAAGGGAATGTCGGGCGGCCGCATCGTGGTCTGCCCCCATCCCGAATCGACTTTCGTGCCTGAAGAAAACATCATCATCGGCAACGTCGCCATGTACGGAGCCACCGGCGGCGAGGTATTCATCAACGGCATCGCCGGCGAGCGGTTCTGCGTCCGCAACAGCGGAGTGAAGACCGTGGTTGAGGCCGTGGGAGACCACGGTTGCGAGTACATGACCGGTGGAGTGGCTGTGGTGTTGGGACCCACCGGTCGCAACTTCGCCGCGGGCATGAGCGGCGGGATCGCATTCGTTTACGACAAAGATGATTGTCTCGGAATCTCCTTCAATGACGGCATGGCCGACATGGAGGCAGTGACGGACCCCGAAGACATCTCGCTCCTAAAAGGGCTGATTGAAGACCACAAGAAGTACACCCATAGCACTCCGGCCACCGAGATCCTTGCCGACTGGAGTGCAGCTTTGAAGCGGTTCAAGAAGATCATGCCCAGAGATTACCGCCGGATCTTGGAAGAGCGGAAGCGCAGGGTTGAGGAGGGGACGGAACGGGAATTGGAAGCGGTCGGAAATGGGTAAACCGACAGGCTTCACGGATTCTGACCGTCAACCACCGGAGCGGCGTCCCACGGCGGAGAGAAAGGGCGACTACCGCGAGATCTACCTACCTTGGGGTGAAGAAAAAGCCAAGGAGCAGGGCTCACGGTGCATGGACTGCGCCGTTCCTTTCTGCCACATGGGCTGCCCCTTGGGCAACGTCATCCCCGATTTCAATCACCAAGTCTACAAGGGTGACTGGCAGGGGGCGTTGGCCACACTCCTGTCCACGAACAATTTTCCGGAGTTCACCGGCCGCATCTGTCCGGCCCCGTGCGAGGCAAGCTGCGTCCTAAGCATAAATTCAGACCCGGTCACCATCGAGTACATCGAGAAAGAGATCGTCGACCGGGGATTTGAGAACGGCTGGATCAAGCCTGAACCGCCCGCCAACCGCACCGGGAAAAAGATTGCCGTTGTCGGCTCGGGACCCGCCGGCCTGGCCGCGGCGCAGCAGCTCAACCGCGCCGGACACTTGGTGACGGTCATTGAGCGCGCCGGCTATATCGGTGGTCTGCTCGTCTTGGGCATCCCTGAATTCAAGTTGGAAAAGGCTGTGGTCCAACGCCGCGTCGATCTGATGGCCGAAGAGGGCGTTACCTTCCTGACCAACACCAACGTTGGCGTAGACTTCCCGGTGGACCAGTTACTCTCTGAATTCGACGCGGTTTGTCTGGCCATCGGGTCCACGGAGGCCAGGGAGCTGGACGTTCCGGGCCGGGAGTTGGATGGAGTCCACCTGGCCATGGATTATCTAACTCAACAGAACCGAGTATTGTCAGGCGAAGAGATTCCGGAAGACGAGCGCATCGACGCCGAAGGCAAACGAGTGGTCATCTTGGGAGGAGGGGACACCGGCGCAGATTGCTTGGGCACAGCCCACCGCCAGGGCGCCGAAGTGGTGCACCAGATAGAGCTGCTGGCTGAACCCCCGGATGAGAGACCCGGCAATAACCCCTGGCCCCAATGGCCCATTATTCTCCGGTCTTCTCCGGCCCACGAAGAGGGCGGCATCCGGGACTATGCGGTGCTGACCAAGGCATTCACGGGAAGCGGCGGCAAACTGGAGAAGCTGCACGCGGTGCGGGTCGAGTGGAAGGAAGGCGCGAACGGCGGCCGTCCATCCATGGAAGAGGTGCCCGGCAGCGAGTTTGAGATCGAAACTGAACTAACCCTGCTGGCCATGGGATTCTTACACCCCGAGAAGGACGGCATGCTGTCTCAGCTCGGCGTGGACCTGGACGGCCGCGGCAACGTCGCCATCGACGGCAACCGCATGAGCAGCGTTCCGGGCGTTTTCGCGGCCGGAGATGCAGCCAGGGGTCAGTCACTGGTAGTCTGGGCCATCGCCGAGGGCCGGGAAACCGCCCGCGCCATGGACCTCTACCTCATGGGCGAAACGTCCCTCCCCCACTCACTGCCCGAACACGGCTAAGTCCGTCAGTTCCCCGGCGTGAACAGCCGGAACACTTCGGCGAACTTGGCAACGTCGACGATGACCCTTACCCGCACGTTTCCGTCTTCTTGACGCGAGCCCAAGTCTTCGAACCCCTGAAGTTCTTTTTCAGACTCTAGCGCTTCCGCGGCTTGCCGTAAGGCGGCTAAGGCCACGCCTTCGCCGGTGAAGCCGATCAGGCCATGGAAGACCACCAGGTCGCCGGGCAAAATATCGGCAGATACTACAACTCCCGTGCATCCGGCGAGCCCTTGAACGTCATGGAATAGCGGCAACGTTTCGCACTGGGACAGCACCCCCGCCGCGAAGCCTGAAGGGACGTTTGCCAACAGAGCGGAGAGGCCCGGCGCGTCCAATATGGAGCCGGAACGCCCATCGAACCCATCCAGAGAGCCTTTGACCAGCGCTGTTGCTTCCGCGGGCGTGATGCTCTGGCCGGATGCGGCTACGCCGGTTGTAGCATCGGCCGTTGCCATGGCCAGGACCGTTCCCAAGACGTTGATCCCCCAAACATCGTGGCCCTCGTAGGTGGTCGGGCCGTCGCCGCCCAGTTGCAGGCCGAAACCGCCGGCGAGGCGGAGCATATCCGCGATGGCGAAGTCACTCTGGAACGGTGTGACGACGCTCCTAGTCTGGAAGTCAGCGGCCACTGCGAGTCTGCTGACCAGCCCGGTTGCGATGGACGGCAATGCCACGTCCAGTCCCAAGACCTCCGGGTTGATGATGGCCCCAAGACTCTCGTTGGACCGCAAGAAATCAGTGTCCAGGTAGACCGCCGAGCTGAAGCCCTCCGGGACCAGCGAGAGGACCTTGGTCAGTTGGGCCAGTCGTTCTGGGTCGGCCGGCGGTATTTCCGCGCCCGCGAAATCTCCGTAGGGAACCGGAGTGGAAGCTGGCGTCGATGTGGGGGCGGCGGTTGGCTCTGCGGTGGGTTGCGGAACGTCCGTTGCGGGAGCTGTCTGCGTTGAGCAGGCGGCCAAAATAAAGACAGCCAACAAGGTCGCCATTAGCGCCGCGGTGGTGCGTTTACCCGTCCTTGAAGACAACGTCCTAGCTCTGTGTGGCGGCCGCGCGGTCTTGTTTGACGTGGGCCAGATATTCCCGCATGTCCAGCACCTGTACGGCGTTGGTGGTGCCCGAAACCCCCGGAGAGAACCCGTGGACGATGGTCACAACGTCGGTTTCGTCAATAGTCCCGCCGTCCAGTCCGGATTGTATGACCGAAGCCACCAGACTCGCTACATCACGCTGCGGCGGTATGACGCCGCCGGGTCGGATTCCCCAGCCCATGCATAGCTTCTGAAGCACGGCCGCATCGTGGGAAAAAGCGATGATATCGGCGTCTGGCCGGAACCTCGCCAGCTCGAATGCAGCCCTTCCGGTGCTGGTCACGACCACCGGTTTGGAGCCCAGGGAACGGACCAGCCGCGCCGCCGCTGAGGCGATGGCCTGGGTGCGGTCCCTGGAGCTCAGGTCGCTGAAGTAGGGATAGACGGTCTCGGTTTCTTTCACCGTGGCATCGGCCACCTTGTAGGCTTCCAGGGGATACTGGCCCACTGCTGTCTCGTCGGAGAGCATGATGGCGTCGCAGCGGTCCAGCACGGCGTTGGTCACATCGGATATCTCGGCTCTGGTCGGCGCCGGCGCGACTACCATCGACCACAGCATCTGAGTTGCGATGACCGAAACCTTGCCCGCTTCGTTGGACTTGGCCACCAGTTGCTTCTGGACGATGGGCACCCGCTCCATGGGGATTTCAACACCCAGGTCGCCCCTGGCAACCATGATGCCGTCCACCTCGGGGAGGATGGAGTCGATGTTGTCGACGCCTTCGCCTCGCTCCAATTTGGCCATCACTAGGGCCTTGCTGCCGGCCGCGTTCAGATGTTCCCTGGCGTAGAGGATGTCCTCGGCCGTGCGCACGAAGGACAGGCCGACCCAATCGACCCCATGCTCAACGCCGAATTTCAGGGCGATCTTGTCCTGTTCGGTCAACACCGGGTCGTCGATGGGCACGCCGGGAAGATTCACCCCTTTATAGGACGAAACGACGCCGGAAGAAAGTACGGTGGCGTCCACTCTGGATGAGCTGGCCGCCGTAACTTCCAGACGGACGGTTCCGTCTGCGATGAAGATGTTATGGCCAACTGCTATGTGCCTAAATGCCCCCGGCTGAGGAAAAGGCAGAACTCCGAGTTCGGTCGTCGATGCTTCAGGTATCAAGCTCACGGTGTCGCCGAGGTTCAAAAGCACCGGTTCTTCAAGAGTCCCCAAGCGAAGTTTGATGCCGCCCAAGTCCTGGAGGATGGCCACCGGGCGCCGCTGTTTCTGGGAGATTCGCCTGATGTTGGCGATCACCTCGGCGTGTTCGTCCAGGGTCCCATGGGAGAAATTCAGGCGTGCGCAGTCGATTCCCATACCGATGAGTTGATCCAACATGTCCGGGTCTCTGGATGCCGGACCGATGGTAACCATGATCTTTGTTTTGCGCATGGTGCCTGCCTCATTGCGCCTGGGCCGACCCAAGTTGCCGGCACGAACCGACCTTGATGGTCTTTGATATTTCCCCGTGTACGAAATATAACAGACCGGAAAGTATTCTACGAACCGATACCAGGCATGGGTTTGCGTCAAAAAAGAGACGCAA